>Ga0155489_108_pt1 | contig 51203 bp, 47 predicted proteins | sample RifCSPhighO2_12_FD_107147 | JGI IMG/M metagenome (GOLD analysis project Ga0155489, IMG submission 107147) | Candidatus Nealsonbacteria bacterium RIFCSPHIGHO2_12_FULL_38_18
TAAAAGGCAAAAAACTCGAAATTGACGTACAAAATACGCTTATGCCAATGATGCTCGTCTCATCTGGGGCAAAAATAAAAACTGGTACGTTCGAACCAGTCAAAACAAGCACAAATAAAGAGAAAAGCGGAGCTTTTGGCTCTGCTCATCCCATATGGCTCCGCGGGCAGGACTCGAACCTGCAACCTTGAAGTTAACAGCTTCTTGCTCCACCATTGAGCTACCGCGGAATAATACTTTAAGGCGTATTTTTATCTTAAATAAATTCAAACTTTTTTTCAATATGATTTTGTTTTTATCGTCAATGTCACTGGAACACTTCCCTTTATAATTATAGCGGGAAGTGTTCCCCTGACATTGATTAGTATCCTTTCAATTTCTTTAATTTTTCGTGATCGCGAATTTTAGTAAGGGCTTTTGCTTCAATTTGGCGGATTCTTTCGCGGGTGACGCCAAATTCCTGGCCTACTTCCTCCAGGGTATGAGTGATGCCGTCGCCCAAACCGAACCGCATCGCCAAAATTTTCTGCTCTCTCGGATTAAGGTCAACCAATATCTCTCCAAATCTTTCCTTAAGCAAGCTCCTTGCCGCTTGAGTGGAAGGCGAAACTGTCTTTTCATCTTCAACAAATTCAGCTAAAACGCTGTCTTCGTCGTCTTCGCCAACCGGCATTTCCAGGGAAACAGTTTCCTGAGAAATTTTTCTGATATGATGGACTTTTTCAACTTCAATGCCCATTTCGGAAGCAACTTCTTCGGGCAAAGGCTCCCTGCCCAAGTCCTGTAAAAGCCGACGCCTTATTTTCGTGTATTTTGAAATCGTCTCAACCATATGCACTGGTATCCTTATAGTTCTTGCCTGGTCTGCCAAAGCGCGGGTAACCGCCTGCCGTATCCACCAAGTTGCGTAAGTTGAAAATTTATAACCCCGCCTCCAGTCAAATTTTTCAACAGCCCGCCTCAAGCCGATATTCCCCTCTTGCACCAAATCAAGCAATGTCAAATTCGGCGACTTGCCTATGTATTTTTTCGCAATAGAAACAACCAAGCGTAAATTAGCCCTCATCAGTATTGCCATCGCCTCCTTGTCCCCGCCCTCAATTTTTCTTGCCAGCTCTTTTTCCTCCTCAGCGGTAAGAAAAGAAACCTTTCCGATTTCTTTCAGATAGAGTTGAACCGGATCAATTTTAACATCTCCTAATCCGGACAAAGCCTTTTTTTTCTTCGCGTCTTTTTCAACTTCCAAAAATTCTTTCGCTTCTTTTATTTCTATACCTGTTTTATCCATTTCCTCGTAGAGGTCTTCCAAGCCAGCTATGTCTCTTTCAACATCCGGAAAAAAAGCCAAAATCTCAGAAGTTGTGACAAACCCTCTTTGCCTGCCTTTAGCGAAAAGGGCATCAATTTTTTCCAGAGTGAAAACTTTTTTTGCCGCCCGCTTTTTGCGAGATATTTTATTCTTGTGTATTTTTTTATGAATTTTTCTCCCAGCCGCTCTAACTTTTTTCTGTTCTTTTTGCTTTTTCTTTTTTTCTTTTTTCATAATCGCAGTATGTAAATGCCAGACATCTACATAAACAAAATAGCTGTTATATTATTTCTAAATCGGTTTTTTGCTTGGAAAAATCGTTAAATTCTTTCATTAGCCGTAAAACCATTTCCGGATTTTTGCCAACTTCCGCCTCTTTTATTTTTTGGGAAATTTCGTCAAGCTTATTTTTGAAAGCCGCTGTTTTTATTTCTCTTAAACAAGCTCTGAATTCCTCCTCTATTTCTTCCGCTTCGCTTTTTTTCATCCAATCCATTTTTTTCTTTGCCGGGTCTTCGGGAGTAGCCAAAGCAATTTCCGCTTCCGACTTAATGGAAAGATATTCCAGCCGCTTTGCTAAATCCGAAGAAAAATTCTGAACGAGGACATCTTTTCCCTTCTCTTTCTGCCTCAAAAAAGAAATCATATCAACTATATGAGGGGTGAGAAAACCAAAATCGCTGTCTTGAATAATATCCAAATTTTTCGGCGCCCTTAATGCCAAAATAACCAATCTTTCCTCCATAAGCCCCTGTCTTGTATTGACGACAAGCGGAGAAGAGGCGATTTCTTCAACAGCCGGCTCTGTTGCTTCTTGAAAATACGGCTCCTGCCCAGCAATTTCTATTTTTTCCAACTCCTCTAAAACATTTTCTTCTCTTGTTCCGATTCTTTCCGCTAAGTCCTTTACCCAAAGCGATTGTTCAATTTTATTCGGAATTTTTTTTATAATCGGGATCAAAATTTTTGAAATTTCTTTTTTGCCTTCAAGGAAATTTTTGTCAAATTTTGCGAAAGTATTCTCAAAATAAAAATCGTGGATTGTTCTAGCCCTTTCAACTGAATCCTGCCATATTTTCGGATCTTTCAAAACAGCGTCAGCCGGGTCCATATCTCCAGGCATCACCACCACTTTTATATTAAACCCCATTTCCTGGGCAAACCCTATGCTCCGCTTTGTGGCAGTGTCGCCGGCAGGATCCATATCAAAAGCAGTAAAAAGATTTTCCGAATGCCGTTTCAAAATTTTCAATTGCCATGGAGTAAGCGCTGTGCCGGAGCTCGCGACAGTATTTTCAAATCCCGCTTGTTGCGCCATTATGGCGTCCACATAACCCTCAACTAAAACAGCAAAATTCTTCTTTCTTATTTCCGTCCCGGCGGTTTGCAAGCCGTATAAAATTCTGCTTTTGTCGTATATTAAAGTATTCGGCGTGTTTATATATTTCGCTTCTTTCTGACCGTCAGGCCTGCTGTCATGCTTAAACACCCTGCCTCCAAATCCCACCACTTGGCTACCGAAATCAAAAACCGGAAACATAATTCTCCCCCGAAATCGGTCATAGTAATTGCTTGATTTTTCTGATTTCAAACAAAGCCCGGCTTTTTCTATTTCTTCCCTTTTATAACCCCTGCTAACCAAAAAATCAGAAAGCCCCGCCCAAAGATCGGGCGAATAGCCCAGACGCCACTTCTTTATTGTTTCCTCTTTTATTCCCCTACCCAATAAATAATTTTTCACCTCCTTGCCTTCTCGACTTCCTTCCAGCTGTTTCTCAAAAAATTTACAAGCCAGTTCCGCGATTTCGCAGAGCCGCTGTTTTTCAGTGGCTAATTTCGGGTCCTGTCGTTTCAGCTCCACTCCGGCTTTTTTCGCCAAAATCCGCAAAGCATCCCCGAATTCCACGCTCTCTATTTTCATCACGAACTTAAAAATGTCTCCTCCCTCAGAACATGCTCCGAAACAATGCCAGCTTTGCCTTGCCGGAGAAACAAAAAAAGAAGGTGTTTTTTCAGAATGGAACGGGCAAGGCGCTCGAAAATTCACGCCCGCTTTTTGGAGCTTAACATAGCCACCAATAACTTCCGCCACATCCAGCCGGCTTTTTATTTCATCAATCGGAGAGAATGCCATACTTTTTTTAATTATTTGATTTTTGATTTAATTATTTCAACTAATTCTGCCGGTTCAACTAAAAATTTTTGGAAATCACTTATATTTTTTCCCGTAATTCCAATCTGATATTCAATTCCTCCCCTATGTTGATGACTTCGTATTGGACACTGCTTTACTTCTTTGTTTGTCAAAACCCAATAAATAATTTTATCCACCCAAACACCGACAAAAATAAAAACATTCGCTATGCCTAATTTAATCTGCTGAAAATTCATCCAATAAGGTTCACCCGAATCAAAGCTTAATGCTTTAGTTTCTAACCCGCCTCGTATCTTTGTGTTTATTGCCCGAGATGCTTTAATCTCAACCTTAATTATCTTTTTATTATTTTCAATGTAAAAATCATAATCACTAGAATACTTTTTATCAATTTGTTTTGATGGCTTCTTAAATTTCGCATCAATACTAATTAAATGCCGTTGAGCCCAAATTTCACCAAAAACGCGCGGGGAAACATTATAGAGATTTAAATAAGGGTTATCTTCTATATAAGATAAGAGCTTCTTAAAATCTCGTATTCTTGAAAAGTAATAATTTGTCTATCCAGCAAATACATAAGACGATATTCATATTCATTAAACGGATAAATAGATTTTAAACCACTTAAACACTCCAACAAAGATTTTCTATCTTCTTGCGGTAATTCTTTGATCCATCCGTCAAGTTTATTATCTAAATTCTTTTTGTCCATATTATTTAAATTAAATCTAACAAAGTTGGCGCTCCTAATAGTTGCTCATCGTCTGCTAGAATATTACCTTCTTTCAAAATTTTGGTTCTGCCCCAGCCTATTTCTCCAGTCCGCCTATAATGTAATAAACGAGCAACCATTATTTTGCAATAAGCGGGGTTTATATCCATCGTATAACATTTTCTCTTACTTAACTCCGCCTGCAACAATGTAGAGCCAGAGTGCCCAAAAAAATCAACAACAAGGTCTCTTTGGTTGCTGCTCGCCTCAATAATCCTCTTGGCGGATTTAAGCGGTTTTTGAGCAAAACAGCCCTCTATATTTTCGTGCATTAAATAAAAAACCTGTTGTATATCGTGCCAAACATTTCCCGCCCGAATAGTTAAAGATTTGCTCCGCTCAAAATTTTCTGTTATCTTCCCATTTATTTTTTTGTAATATCCTTTAGTTTTTTTAGGTATATCTGTATATTCGGCCCGAACATCAAAAATTGGCTCACCCTTAATGTAGTAAAGTAATTCTTGTCGAATTGCCATCCAGTTTTTTTGCGTCCCATATCCTCGTTGATTCCTCATTGTTATGAAATTCCTGATGCTTACGGGCTTATTTCTCATCATAATTATAAAATCGGGAAGTGGCTGCAATCCGTCTCTAATATCCGCCCCAAGCCAGACATAAAAAGAGGAATTTTTATCAAGAATATCTATTGTATTATCAACCCATTTTTCACTCCAACCAATATATTGATTAAGCGGCAGATTTCCAAATTCATCATTTATATCAACATTATATGGCGGGTCTTGGATGGCAAGAATCGCTTTTTCATCCCGCATCAATTTTTTAACATCTTCCTTTTTTGAAACATCAAGACAGCCAACCCTATGACCGCTAATCGGGTCTTCCCAAATAAAACCGTACTCAAAATCAGGAATTTTAACTATTGTCTTATTATTTATTTTTTTTCTGTCTTGGACTATCGGCATAATTTTATTTCTTTTATAATTCTAATCCTTGATTATGTTATACTCTTTTTATAGCACGAGCCGGGCGCCAAATCAATCGGAAAAATTCTTAATTGTCCTTTGCTAAGCAAAGGATTTTCTAATAAGCAAAAGATTTTCTTGAATTGTCCTTTGCTAAGCAAAGGGCAATATTTAATTTGACAAAGAGCCGCGATAAAAAGTATAATTAAAGCATAAGCCCATAAAAATAAATCGAAATACATCAAACCCGCCAATGCGGGATTATATTTTAGAAAATACAAACAAAATGAAAAAGAATAACGGGCATAAAAAATTAAAAATATTATTTGTGGCGACAGAAGCCGCGCCATTCGCTAAAGCCGGAGGGCTGGGCGATGTGGTTCACTCTTTGTCTCTCGCTTTAAAAAAACTTGGCCAGGATGTCCGCATAATTATTCCGAGATACGCAACAATTGACCCGGAAAAATGCAAATTGGAGACAAAAATAAAAGGAATAAAAGTTCCCACTGACCAGCCGGGAGACAACCACTTTCTCGTTTGCAATGTCAAAAAAAGTCCCGAAAGCGATGTGCCGATCTACTTTCTGGAAAATATGGAATATTACGAACAAAGGGCGAATGTCTACGGATACGGAGACGACCACATAAGGTGGGCTTTATTGTGCCGCGGCGTCTTGGAATTCTTAAAATTATTCCACTGGAAACCTGATATAATAGTGGCATCTGATTGGCAAACCGGCTTAGTTCCCAATTATTTGAAAACTACTTACGCAAACGACCCTGTTTTGTCAAAAATTACTACAATTTTTGCTATCCATAATCTCCAATACCAAGGAATGTGCGATTTCAAATTTGTGCAGGAAACAGAACGGGATTCCGGAAAAGAGCTGATTCCGGACTTCTTTAACCCGCGCTTGGCAAAACTGAATTGGATGCTAAGAGGAATAATTTACAGCGATATAATAACAACTGTCTCCCCCACCTACTCCCAAGAAATAACAACCCCTGAATATGGAGAAAATTTGGAAAAAATATTTTCGGAAAATAGGGAAAAATTATACGGAATATTAAATGGAATTGACTATGAAGAAAATAATCCAGAAAACTCCTCCAATCTCCCTGGCAATTATAATTCCAAAGCAATTGAAAAAAGAAAAGAGAATAAAATTTATCTTCAAAAAAAATTCGGGCTGGAACAAAACCCGGATATTTTTTTGATTGGAATGGTTTCCCGTCTTACTGAGCAAAAGGGCTTTGATTTGATAGAGAAAATTACCGAACCGATTTTCAAAAATCTCCCGCTTCAGCTTGTCTGCTTAGGCGACGGAGAATCAAGGTATAAAGAAATGATAAGCAAGGCGTCTGAAAAATTTCCGGATAAAATAAAATACTTTTTTGAATTTGATGTGAACCTGCCTCATATTATTTTCGGAGGAGCGGACGGTTTTTTGATGCCGTCAAAATTTGAGCCCTGCGGAATAACCCAGATGCAGGCAATGAGATACGGATGCATTCCAATAGCCAGAAAAACAGGCGGCTTGGCAGACACTATTTCCGACTATGACCCAAAAAAAAATCAAGGTGATGGCTTTGTTTTCCAGGATTACGACCCAATGGATTTGTTTATAGCCATAGTAAGAGCTGAAACCTGTTTTTCTTTTTCAAAAGAGTGGAGGCAAATGGTCAAGAGAGCCATGAAAAGAGACTTTTCTTGGAAAAAATCAGCCCAAGAATATCTAAAGGTCTTTTGGCGGGCGATTGACAAGAAAAACAAAATAAAATAATAAATACCTTGAATTGCGAAATTCCTTTTAAGTATTTTGTTTTAGTTTGAAGGCGTGCCGAAGCAAAAATTTTGAGGTATACTACAGAATGAAGTATACCGAAAAATTTTTGCAAAAGCGCAACCCAAGCCAAAACATAAAAAGTTGAAGGGATTTCGCAATTCAAAGCATATAAATATGTATTGGGCAAATTTTTTGCATATTTACCAACCGCCGACCCAAAAGCCATATTGGATAAAAAGAGTAAGCGAGGAGTCATACTGGAAAATATTCCGCCTATTTTTGGAAAACCCGCGAGCGAAAATAACTATGAATATAAGCGGAATACTTTTTGAACTTTTTGAAAAAAATGGTCAGAACGACATAATTGAAATGATAAAAAAACTTTTTGACCAAGGACGGCTTGAAGTCACCGGCTCGGCAAAATACCATCCGCTTCTACCCTTTCTGCCCAAACAAGAAATCATCCGCCAAATAAAGCTTAACGAAGAAACCCTTTGCCATTATCTTGGAAAAAATTTCAGACCTAATGGATTTTTTCCGCCAGAAATGGGATTTTTTCCAGAGCTTTCACCAATTCTGGAAGAGCTCGGATATAAATGGATAATCGTGGATGAATTGTCTTTTCCAAAACAAGCCGCGAAACAGCAATACAATCGGATTTACCAAGCATCTAACGCGAAAGATTTTTCCATTTTTTTCCGCGAGCGAAAAATGAGCTGGGTAATACTTTCCGGCCAAATAGGAACCGGGAAACTGCTTCTCCAAAGTTTAGGCGACCGTTTGAAAAAAAACGAATACCTGATTACCGCAATGGATGGCGAAACATTCGGCCACCACAGGCCGGGCTTGGAAATGCTTCTTTTTGAAATTTACAATTCCAATAAAATTAAAAATGTGAAAATTTCCGAATTGCTGGATTTATTTCCTCAAAGGGAAGAGATTGAGCCACAGGCCTCAACTTGGGCGCTAATGGAAAAAGATTTAGAAAAGAAAAAACCTTTTGCCAGATGGCAGGACGACGACAATGAAATCCATAAAGCTCAATGGGAACTGACTAAACTGGCGATTGATTCTGTTGAAAAATACGAAAGCAATAGCCCGGAATACCAAAAAGCTCGCCGCTCATTAGATAAAGCTCTACATTCCGACCAATACTGGTGGGCATCAGCCCGGCCGTGGTGGAGCATTGAAATGATTGAACTCGGAGCCAAAGAACTTTATGAATCAATAATTTCCTGCCCAGAAATGCCGGAGGAAATAAAAGAAAAGGCGAAAAAACTTTATCATAAAATAGTTTTCACCGCTTTTGATTGGCAAAGAGCGGGAATTATTGAAAAATTATCCCGCTCAGAAGATGAAGAAATTAGGCAGAGAACCGACGAAAGCTTGCCCCGTCTTCCTAAAAAAGAAGTTGAAAAAATGGTAAACCGGCTAAAAAAAGAAATGAAGCTCGTCGCGAATCGACAGGAATATGAAAGAGCCGCCCAAGTAAGGGACAGAATTAAAGAGCTAAAAAAATATTCTTCCGAAGAAAAACTCGAGCCCTCCTCCGAGGGAAACAAAGAGTTTAATTTGAACAAATAGAATCAACTGCCAATAGAGATAAAAAAATCAAAATGGCAAAGAAAAATTATATTATAATTTTGTTGGACAAAAAATGGATCGGCAAATTTTTCCAAAACCGGTTTGCTCAATATTTTCATGGAGCGAAAAAACTGATAGATTTTGACATAGAAGTTATAAAAATATTTTTGAATCATCAACGCCTTATTGCAAGATATAATCTTATTCTATCCGGCCGAAATGGAATTTTCAAAAAAACAATAATAGTTAAGGCCGAAAAAAAAATCGGTTTCTTTGGAAAACCCGCTGGAACAAAAACAGATTATTCAACCAATATATTTTTGAGAGAACAAAAATTAGACAATCTTGTTCCCCGTCCGTTGGAATATTACCAGCCCCTGCGGGCTTTTTTTTATGAAGCGATTGAAGGCGTTTGCTTAAGACAATTAAGCATTAACCGCCATAGTCAAGAATTTATGGATTTTATTCCGATAGTCGCGGAAGCCGTTCAAAAAATTCACTGCCTCAAAAATAATAAAATAATCGTCAATGGCCAACATTGGGAAAACAAACAACATAAATTCTATTTATTTTTGGTAAAAAAATATTATCCTTTTGGATTTAACCATTTCAAAAATTTAATCCAGGCCTGCCGCGATTTCAAAATAAAAAACAAAAACTATTTTCGTTCCCGTTTCCAGTCCCTCCGATTAACCCATGGCGACCTCCATAGTGGAAATATTTTTATAGTTAATGAAAATATAAAACTGTTGGACTTTTCCGACGCCAGCGCATCCGATCCCCTAAGCGACTTGGGCTGTTTTTTTATTCATACCGAGCTTATGTTTGAACATGATTTCCATCAAAATTACAAAGAAATGACTGATAAAATGAAATTGCTATTTTGCCGAAATTATTTTAATCGCGACCTTTCCGATTCTGACAAAAAAATAATCTATTATTATATGCTTAGTAATTTATGCCGAATTATCAGTTATGCCTCTATGGACGGGAATAAACACAAAGAAACAATGGAAGCCAATGATTTGCTGGAAAAATTAATCAAAATCGGAGAAGAAAAAATAAAAACCTCTTACTGAAATTCCAAAAATACTCTCAACGATAAGCCAATACTACGAGAACACCTCCTGTACTATTTTTTAACTTTTCAAATTTACGAGATGTATAAATTTATCTAAAAATTTACTCAAAGAGAATTCATTTTTAATTAGTCGTTTTGTCTCAATAGAAAAATCAAAATCATTTAAATTAACAAATTTTGCTTTCTTATTTTGATCAAAATCTAAAATACAAATCCCTATTAAATCAGGTTTGTGGGGAAAATCCATGTCATTAAATAAATTTATGTATTTTTGTAAATATTTTTCAGACATAACCTCTACTTTCTTTTCTTTCCCCCGCAAATTTCCTTTATTTTTTGAATAATGCGGCGTATGCCCACGAAACACCAAAAAATGAGCAAAACCAATATTTTGCCGTTTTATATTGGCTGTTTCGCCCATAAGATTTTCAAAATAGTTGTTTGCGTTTTGTTGATAGTTTGAGGTGATAAATTTGAAGCTTACAGTCGCGATAATTTTATCACCCCTGAATACGGCAATATCAAGATCTTTTGGATAATATTTCCCATCTATTGTCGCCTCTTTTCCGTCGCCAATTCCTAATGATTTTATTAAATAATCATCATTAAGCGCGTCCAAAATAGCTTCTGATAAAAATTTATGAATTGGGATCAATTTTTTATTACTTCTCGCCCCGCCTTTTTTATTATAAACCACAAAAGAAGCATTAATTGCTTCTATAAATTTATCTTGTAAGTTATCCATAATATTTTCTGTTAAAATAATGCTGGTTGGGTTTTATAAAATTGAGGGTGCACAAAATCTTTCAAAAAACTTTTTGCGTAGGATTTATATCCCCCGCGATAACTTTTTGAGACCGACTTAATATGTTCTTTCATTAAATTGGAATTCAGCGCTTCGCATAATTCACAAAGATTAATACCGTTTTTCGGTTTGACGCAATATCCTGCATAAAAACTGATTTTTTTGTTTTCAATTACATAAAAACGAGGGGCAATATTCATCGTGCTGGTTATAATTTTTTCCCCAAAACTGGTTTTTAACCCTTGATTTCTGCCAAAAGCATAAAATTCCTCATAATTTTTTCCTCCTCCCTTATCTCTCATTTCCAAAATATCGCGGTGATATAAAAAATACCTATATGCTTCTGGATATTTTTTTTGAAAAACATTTTTAGGTATTATTTTTTCATTTTTATATGGAAAAATCAAAAAAAGATTTTGATTTTGTCCCTTATATGTTGACGCTTTAATAATTGGAACGCATATATTTTTTTCAATCTTAAAGTTATTAAAATAAAAATAATTCACATCGCTTTTTTCCGGCGAAAAAATATAAATATCGTCTTTGAGTGTGGCTATTCCATAATGAATGTCAGCCACTTCCTGAAGTGTGGAATATTTTTTATTAAGTTTGACTATTTTATCTAAATATTTTTCGTCAAAAAATTCCCATCTTTCAGATCTCATGTATTGGATTGATATTTTCTTGTATTTAAGATTTTCAAAATCGCTCTTAAAATTTTCTGCGTATAAAAAATCGGTAGCATTCTCTTTCTGCAAAAATGTAATTGCCGTATATGCGGTAGCGTTTTTAAAAATCTGGAAATGATCAAAATTTATTATTTTTATTAAATGAGTGGATAATAAATTTCGCAAATTTTTCCCAGCGGCTGAATAAAAATGAGAGTTAGGGGTGATGAAAGCAATTTTACCATTTTCGCTTAATAATTTTAATGCTTGCTCAAAAAAACAAAAATACAAATCGATAGAGCCACTGGAGGCGGTAATATAACTTTTTTGTAGCTGTCCTTTTCTGCTGTTTAAATTTTGTATACGAACATAAGGGGGGTTACCGATTATAAAATCAAATTTTTCACTAAAGTTATGAAAACAAAAATCATCCGTTATCGTATTGTATTTTGTAATTTTATTTTTTGATAATTTTTGCAAATTTTGTTTGGTCTTTTCCGTGTGTTCTTCCGATATATCAATGAAATAAATATTTTCCTCTACAACTTTATTTAATGGTTTGCCTGATAATTTTGAAAATTTCTCAGCCGCAACGATCGTAAAAATTCCCTCTCCGCAACCAGCGTCTAATATCTTTTCATCGCCCATTATTTTTTTACCATTTAGCGCCTCGCTAATCATAAAATCAACCACCCATTTAGGGGTAAAAACGATGCCGTTTTGTTTTTTAATCTCTGCGCTCATAACAACTACATTATATCATTTATTAAAGAATAATTCAAAAATCCGATACTCTTTAGAATATCGGATTTTCAATTATTGGAACTATTTACTTTATTCCTTGTTGTCGCTCTTTTTCTTTTTTCTTCTTTTCCCGCCAGAATAACCAGAATAGAAAGAGTGAAATAATTATCGCCAGCAATAATATCCACCACAAATTTTCTATTCTGAAAAAATTAACAGATTTATCTAAATTCTCAGGCACGTCGTTATCGGTTCCTGTCAAATTTGCGTCAGCGCTCGCTCCTGCTGTTACTTCGGACCCCAAAACAGCCCCTCCGCTCGCCGCCTGTTCTTGGACGATGCCATCATTTGTAGCCGAATCCCCTTCCGGAAAATCAAAGATAAACTCCGTTATTGGAACTCCGTTTTCATCCACTCCCCCGTCATTCACCATCATCTCTTGTATCGCGCCGTCCGGCAAAACATCAACAGCAAAAACAACGCCGGCAAAAAATAAGCCCGCTCCCAAAACTGCAACAAATAATATTAAAATCTTTTTCATTTTATTTTTCCGGATTCATTATAATAGGGCATCTCTTCCGACAGAATTAAAATCTGAAAATACTCCTTATTGCTTGTTCTAATGTTAGCTGTCTCACCTAACATATTTTAAAAATAATTATTAAAATTATGCGAATAATTATTCATTACAAACTTTACCGCAATTCCCGCAATGTCATTTTCATTTTTTGAAATTAAAATATCAACAATCTTTTCCATATATCTTCCATCTACCTTTCCTTCTTTAGCATTGCCTACGCCAAGCGATTTGATTTTATATTCCCGCCCCAATCTATTTTTAATATCATTTGCTATTGAGCCACGCAGTGTTATTAATTTCTTATTACTCCGCGGATGTGTTCGCAAAAACTTAATAAATGATTCTTTAATTGTCTGCAAAAATTGATGATTATCCATATTTTTTTAATTTTATCTTTTGATAATTTTTGCAAATTTCGTTTGGTCTTTTCTATGTATTCTTCTGATATATCTGCGGAATAGATATTTTCTTCTATAACTTTTTCTATTTTTTTACCTAATAACTTTGAAAGCTTTTCAGCGGCAATGGTGGCAAAAATTCCTTCGCCACAACCAGCGTCTAATATTTTTTCATCACCCATTATTTTTTTGCCATTTAACACTTCATCAATCATAAAATCGGCCACCCATTCAGGGGTAAAAACGATGCCATTATGTTTTTTAATTTCTACGTTCATAATGACTATATTATATCATCCCTTAAAAAACATTTCAAAAATCCGATATCTTTTCAGATATCGGATTTTTGATCACAAAAACTTTTTTATTTGCTTTTTCATTTTACTGCTGAATTTTTTCTTTGCGAAATTTTTTGACAAAATAAATAACCACTGACGCAAAAATAATTAATATTATCGCCACTGATATAACCAACAGCCACGCTTTGCCTGTCCCGAAAGACAAAATATTCGCTACCGATGCCAATAGACCTGTTGAGTCGGTTCCTGTTTCAAAAACAACTGGAACGACAAGGTTAGATGTTTGCTCCTCTTCCGGCTGCGGAATCACTTGTTCCCCTGGATTTTCTTGTGTTGTTTGCGGCTGACTTTCCGCGACAGGTAGCTGGCTTTGCGGAGGAGTAACAAGGGTAGGAATAACAAGGGTAGGAGCAACAGGAGCGGTAATCGTGTAATTCCCGCCTGTGGAAATGTTAGAAATGGAAACCCCTTCGCCCACAATATCAAGATCTGAAAAAATAGCGCTCGCGCCGCCAGAATTAGCCGCTTTCACGGTGATCGTGAAAAGATTTTTAACGGCTGAATTGCAACCCTGAATGCCCAATAAAAAAGCTGGATTGGCGCAGGTCGGAGATGTTTGAACGCTCAAACCGTCTGACACCGCAATACTCTGGCAGGACAAATTATTTAAGCTTATTTTTCCCTCAACAACGCAAACTTTTTGTCCGGCGCCATCAACCCTCGTTGATAAATCAAAACTCTGCCCAATTTCTTTTTCTAAATTAGCTGGCGAAATAAAAACCGACGGGCTGGCGGCAACCGCAAAATTAGCGGCTGTTATAAATGAAACATATACGACTGACACTAAAATTTTTCTATTTTTAAGCATATTTCCCATACTATTTTCTTACTTGAATTATTAAATTTTTACAACGACCAATACAACATCAATAAAGCGAAATCGTATTTATCAACTTTTCCATCGCCGTTAAAATCGCAGACATTGGTTCCTGTTTTACCCCAATTAGACATCAACAAAGAAAAATCGTATTTATCAATTTTGCTGTCTTTATTGGTGTCAACTTTTTGCGCGGTGGCGCTCAATGTCGTTGAGGGCGTTGAACCTGAAACAGCGGCTGAACCTGAACCAGAACTTGGTGGTGGATTTATCCCGTCTCCGCTAATGCTACTTCCCCCTGACGACGGAACTGACGCCATAAACCCAAATATCGCATACGGAGTATTTGCGGACGCAATTGAGAATGTTAATGTATTCGCGGTTGTGTCTTTCGTGAAAGGAGTAACTACTTCCCATGCCGATCCGTTATATTTATATGGCTTCACAGCGCTCTCATCAATTCCAGTATCGTCATATTTCATGGTCGCGGTGATTGATAACCCTGTTCCATTAATTTTAATTTCATACGCATTCAATACTTTTCCGCCAGCAATCACCGCAGCCGCGCCCGTAAAAAAACTTGAATCCAGTTTATGCACATCGGCTATTGTCGCCATCGTAATCGCGCCAACAGATACATTTACGGTTAATAAATCACCCATATTTATAAGCATCGGTGATGTCGGCGTGATTATCGCTTCCTGCTGAGTGATTGCCTCGCCTTCGGACTTCGTAATCACGCCAACAGATCCAGGAACTATTAAATTAAGTTGCGTAGAGTTGCCGTTCGCAAAAATCGCTGTTTCGTTTGCCTTAATGCCGGAAACATAAAATTCAATTGTTTTTCCGGCATTTGTGTTTTGACTATCGGTCACGAAAAGCAAATTTGGATTATAACCATAGCTTCCACCCGCTGTTACTGAACCGCCAACTACGACACCGTTAATCTTTGCCTGAATCGACAATCCATTAGGAATCGCGCCGCTCGCAAATTGCGCTGCGCCAAAAAACTGGTGCGGAATACCGGGACTTTGAGCAAAAACAATAACAGGGAGACATAAAGACGCCGCCATAGTTATTATTTTAAGTAACATTGTTTTCATATCAATTTACCAATATATTATTCCTTTTAATTGCTCGGAGTGTAAATTTTATCGCTCGTAAGTGAAATCCAAAAAGCATCGCCAGGATTGATTGCTGTCACAGAATTAAAAATACCTGTCGTGTTATTGAATCCCCAAAGACCGCTCCATGATTGCAAGCTCGCAAACGCTTTCGCGGGTGTGCTGTTGGACTCGCCTGGAAGCTGATAATAACCGACAAGATTCCAACCTGCTTCAAGCGAACGAGATGGCGGCAATGTGTGACCGGCGATAAGAAGTGTTCCCGAACCAGAAAGATTTGCGTTGCCAGTCACGCTAATCCAATAGCCAAGTCCGGCGGTCATCATATCAAGATTGCTTGTATTCGGGGCGCCCGTGTATACCAACCAACCATTAATCGCATTCGGAGCAGTCGGGTCATAAGTCCATACCGCGTCAATGTTATTAGCCGCGCCGCCGAGCACCTCATCAATAGCCGTACTAGTTGGAATAACTGGCAGAGAAATCAAATTCCAGCCGCCTGAATTAGTATTCAAAGCGATAGAATAAGTAGTCGCGGTAGTGAATTTAATATTGCCGTATTCCGGTAAAACATTGCCAGCAAGATCGGCAACGCCCGAAAGTGTTATAGTATATGTCGTATTATTAGAAAGCGAACTATTGGGCGTAATTGTCGCCACGGTTGTTCCTGAGTTGGTTATAGCAAATCCGCTGGAAATCGTCGGGCTAAATAAAACATCGCCGCTTTCTACATTAACTGCTTCGCTAAAAGTGACCACGATTTGCGTAGTCGGGCTGATATTTAACGCATTAAGCGAAGGCGTATGAGAAGAAACCGACGGAACAGCGGTATCAATCGTCCACGAATAAGAAATCGCGTTCGCCTCTAATTGTAAATTTCCGGCCACATCGCGACCAATGACGGAAATCGTATGCGCTCCCCCAGACAAACCAGACAAGACAATGTGCGTAGCCACAGCTGTCTCCGAATTATACAAACCTGTGTCAATTTTGTATTGATAATGCGTCACATCCGTTCCGCCAACAGTAATGTCGGTTGTCGTTTGATTAGTCAAGCTATTTGGCGTATTAGTTAAAGTCGCTGTCGGAGCTTGAGTATCAACGGTCCAAGTCAAAGTTGCCGTTCCGGGTTCCGCTTGCCAATTTCCAGCGACATCGCGACCGATGACAAATAAAGTGTGCTGACTTTCCCCTAATCCGCTAAGTATTATATGGGTTGCAATCGGAATTTCTATCCCGTAAGATCCGCCATCAAGTTTGTACTGGTAATGTGTTACATCCGTACCGCCAACTGTGATATCTACTGAATTTGAATTCGTGGGAGAAACAGGCTGACCGGAAATTGCAGCGGTCGGGGCAACTGTGTCAGTATAGGCCGCTTTTGTCGCTTCGTTGGTGGGATCAACACTGGTAGCAGGGTTGCCAGCCACATCAGCGCCTGTGATGGAAATATTTTCCAAAATACCGCCAACTGCCGCGGTATCAAAAGCAATAAGACGAGCGTAACGGTAATCATTGCCGCTTATAAAAACAGTAGCGCTATCAGTTACATCGTTAGCCGTCCCTTCGGCGTCAATAAAAATTGTCGGCGTGGAATTCAACGGTTCGCTTGAAGTAATTTTTATATAATAAGTTCCTTGCTTTAATCTTTTATTATCTGCCAGTGAAGCGGTCAACCCCTCATCGGAATAATACTGCATCGTAAAACTGGGAACAGTGGCGTCTTGAGTGTAAGAAATTGCATTTGATTCCACGCTGAAATTTCCTACCGCGTCGCTAGCTTTAACGGTTGCAACTTTTGCGCTGGAATAATCTGTATCAGAAACAATCCCAGCGCCAAAAGCTCGCAAATCCTCATTAGTAAAAATGAATGTCCCGTTTGTTGCCACTTTAGTTACGGTAGACGCTAAATTATTAACATAAATTTCTACGATTGATCCTGCTTCTGCCGCGCCTGATAATGTTTGGGTGGATTTATTGGCGACATTTATAACGACTGGGCTTGAAGCTGGTATTGTAATAATTGGGGCGTTTGGCGGAGTAGCATCTTTTGTCGCGGTATCAATTCCCGTAGAGCCAGTATTTCCAGCCACATCGGTTAAAGTAACAGAAACAGTCAATAAGCCATCTGCAAATCCAGACACATCAATTCCAGATACAGTTAAATCCCCGCCAGTTAGCGCTCCAGAGCCAGCAATCGGTGATCCTGGGGTTGCATCGTCAATAGAATAGTTGTAAGTAGTTCCCGCTTCGCCGGTAATATGAAGAGTTGCTGCTGTTTTATTCGCATTATTTATAGGGTCAAGAAGGGTAACTGTTGTTGGCGCGCTTGGTGTATCAGCGTCAATAGTTTTTTGAATATCTATTCCACTTCCAGCCGCGCTCGGATTTCCCACTGCATCAGTAATAACTACGCCAGAAATTTGCAAAGGAGAAGTCTGGTGGGCATTGCCTTCAGCAATAGTGTAGGTTGCGGTATATGTCCCTCCTCCATTTGCTGTATTCCAAAAAAGAACAACGCCGTTGTAAGAACCAACAACTGAAGCGCCAACTTCAGCGGAACCGGGAGTCAAAGTGAAAATAATAGAATTTCCTACTTTCAACCAACCCACTCCAGTAGCATTGGAAGTGATTGATATAATGGTGGGCAACGCAGTATCTTGCGCAGCTGTTGGATCTGTGTCAGCGCCGCTTACATTTCCTGCCGCGTCAGTGGCAATTACGGAAGGAGTAATAGTGCCATCAGTAAGAGTTGTGCCATCTATTGTAATTGAGTAAGCGCCGCCAGTGGCTACGCCAGAATTACTGACAGTATGAATAGCATCGCTTAAAGATACATTAATTATACTGCCAGATTCGGCTGTGCCCACAACTACAATTGCCGCTTTTTCCGCGATGTTAATTTTCTCATCGACGGCAATATGGGCAATCACAGGAGCAGTTGGCGCAACCACATCTTTTTCTGCGATATCAGTTCCGTTAACAGCCGGATTGCCAGTGGTATCAGAGACAGAACAAGTTGCGGTAATATTTCCATCAGCCAAACCATTAAGCGCGCCAGAAGCGATAATCACCGCATTATCAGTAATCGCTCCAGTAACAGGTCCGACATTGCCGGTTGTGCTTGTAATAGTACAAGAAACAGTCCGCCCATTCTCTACTCCAGTTGTAATGATGGCAATATTAACTCCGGCGGTTGCCTCGGATGCGTTTACATATTCGTCGGCGCCTAAGGAAACGGAGGCAAATGTTGGTATTATATAATCAGCAATAATGATTGGATTCGCTACTTCGTTGTCAATGTAATTGCCAGCGGCATCATATAATCGCGCGCTCAAAACCCCGCCAGCTGTAATTTGGGTTTGGACAGCCGTATTGCTTGTTAGCCCAGCATCAAAAAAAACTAAAGTATCTTGGTCTGCTATTGTATTATCTTTAATCGGAGTTGAGAATGGATTGCCACTGATTAATAATTCCGCGTAACCGCCTGTCGCTTCCCCGGCAATAATGGTTGCTCCACCCGTAAAATTAGTATTTGTAGTATTTACCGTATTTGCAACTACTATGCCGCCAATTGCGGTGAAAGTAACCGCGGTCGGAACGGTCGGCGCTGTCTTATCAAAAGTTACCGAACTTGAATCCTTTACGGCCATGACTGACGATCCTTGGTTTGCCGCAAAGTCGGTAAAATCAATTGTAAAAGGAACCGCTCCTTCAGCATCGCTACCAGTCATAATATAAGTTGCTGTCCAATTCTTGGCGTCAGTTCCCTGAACAACATTTCCAGCATCAATCAAATGAGTCGCGATATTAACAGTTGGCTTGGAAGCCAAATTTTCGCTGGCAACAAATGTAAGAGTAATTGTGTCTCCAACTTTTGCGAGCGTGTTATTACTGGCATTATTTGACGCTATATGCACCGTAGTAAGATTTGGAAGTATAACATCATATGTCACGCCAGTATTAGTAACCATTGTAGCGGAGTTGCCGACAGAGTCACTGGCGTTAAAGGTTACGGTATAAATCGCGCTACTGACTAATGGATTAACCCAATCTTCGCAAGCATCACCGCCCGTTGTCAATATCAAATTAGTGTGAACTCCGACGTTCAAAGCTGTTCCTTGCAATACACAAGTATGGACGGTTGCATCTTCTGAGCCGCCGGTTCTCATAAAAGTAATCTTTCCGCTACCGGCTGCCACCGCTTCACTCAAAGTATAGCTTACTTCTTGAGTATTAATGAAAGCGTTGGTTGCCGGGGCGGTGGCAGTTATAGTAGGCGCGATGCCGTCTGTCGGTGTTGAGATAGAATCGCCAGTAATTATATTTGGTACGGTTGCGTTATCTTTTGTATTGACCGGCGAAGCAATCGTGCTTACCTGCGGCGTGTCGCCAGTGCCAATGGCAGTATACAGGTTAAGTATTGCTGTTGTTGCGGGAGCAACAAAAGTTACGCTATCAATTGTATTGATGGCTACATTAAAATCACCTTTATCAACCGCGCTCATCGCTTCGGTAAAAGTAACTTCAATCGTGGTTGCGGTCAAAGTTTTGCTTGAAACTATATTTGGCTTGACGCCGTCAGTTGGAACAACAGGGCCAGCGGCCAAAGCTTGGATGCCTACTAAATCTTCTACGCCGTTTGAAACAGTCGTGTTATAGGTTATTGCCGGTTTATCGCCCGCGCCAAAAGCCGTTGCTGTTGTTAGTGTCACAACTCCGTTTAATTCAGAAGCGTCTGTGGAAAGCGTATACCCTGCCATTGAAAAATCCGCATTAGTGACAGTGTTTCCATTCAAATCCTCGCTGAAAGTAACTTCAATTTTATCAGTCGCCACTGTTTTAGCGAACATCAACATTGGCGCCGCGCCATCAATTTCAACAATTGTTCCTGTTGCAACATTTGCCAAAAAATTGCCAACCAAATCAGAACCCGCTCCTTGCGCGTAAGTAACATCTTTGGCTTCTGTCCCAGCCACGCCTGTTGCAACAACTATGTCAAAAGTATTGTCATCGGCTGTTCCAGTTTCAATGCTTGTTGCAGTTGCCCCGCCTAAAGTAAAACCATTAACTGAAAACGAGGAATCTAAAACCGGTTCACTAAAAAAAATCGCGGCTGTCTCAACCTTTCCGTCGCCATTGGCGTCTTTAGTGGTAATTGATTGAATTACAGGAAGAGTATTGTCAACTATGGTTTGAGCTAAACCATTCGTTGAAGAATCACCGTTTCTATCTTCTGTATAAATAATCCAATTATAATTGGTATCACTTCCAGGGATTGGCGCAATAGCCGTTATACTCATTGAAATAGTTTCTCCGCTGGCAACTAAATTAGAGTTGCTAACAGTTATACTTGTTTGACATGTCGCATCCGAACTATTGGAAGTGTTTGACCAATCAAAGGTTGCATCCGTATCTGCCGGACAAGATAGATTATCGGCTATGGTAAAACCTGTTGGGGCATTTATTTTTAGAAGATATATAGAGTCCGCCCCATTGTTAGTGATTGAAAAAGTATAAATATTTGTACTTCCTCCTTTTACCAATGCCCTATTAACACTTACCGTCGCCGTGTGCGCCGCCAACGCAGGCGAAGCGGCAATAAAAAAACCGCTAAGGATGAACATTGCGGTTAAGCCAGCCGAGAAAACTTTTTTGAGATTGCCGCCGAAAATATTTTTTGTCATATATTTTGCTTTTTACTATTTATTTTTTAATTTATTATGACCCGGTCCAAAAAATAAATACAATATGATAATGGACTATTTATCCTAATTTTTATTTTATAAACTGCAAATTATATTTCATTATAGAAAACACAAATTTATTGTCAATCTTTCACAAATATTTATTTGTTGTGTATTATGCAATTGCAAATTTCTTAGCCACGCCTACTGACAAAAAAGAAGATAAGACGAGATAAGGACACGAGGACAAGATAGGACAACCATCAGACAAAGCAGCGCCAATGAAGTTATAGCAGCGACTATTTTAATCTTTCAATCTCTTTTTTTATTTCCTCAATTACTTCAGGATTATGGATTATCTTGTTTTTCCCTTCGGTTATTGAAATAATATAAAATACCTTTCCTCCATATTTTGCGGTAAATTTTTCGTGCGTTTTTTTCTGCTATTCTCTCTCGTTAATTATTTGCGTAATATATTCAAAACCCGCATGTTTTATTTGAAGACCGATATATTTTTCGCGAATTTTAATAAAATAATCAACATTATACCCTCTATCCTATTCATCGGGAGCGGATTCTATTTTAACTACAAGAATTTTTTCAAGCTGTCCGTAAATTGTTTAAATTTCTGACTGATAACCGTCAAAAGTTCTATTTATCACTAAATTGTATATAAAATTTATACAATCTTCTTCGGTAACATTTTCTATTTCAGCTTTGCAAATATCGGTAACCTTAATAAATAAAGTTTTTCCGGGTTGTTCAAGATGCTACTTTGAATAAGCTTTTTCTAAATAAAATTTTTAGCCTAATTTTTTATATTTATTATTTATAATACATTCTTGAAATACAATGGCACTTAAAGAACATTTTGAAAAAATGAAATTTAAAGCTTGTTTTGATTCATAATTGTTCCTTCTTAGAATTTTAAAAAAATCCCAAAAAGAAAATTTATCATAAAGAATAAAAAGATTTTCGTTATTTTTAATAAATTGTTGATTTAAGATTTTTTTCATAGTTTATTTCACTAGACTAATATAATATCTCTTGCTAGTATAATGGCATGAGATATTATATTCTTACAACTGTCAAATTCGCTAATGAATGTATTGAAAACGGCATTTACGGAGCTACTAATTCTAATTGGCTTGCTAATATTGAGATTGGCAATCTTATTTTTATCTCACAATTTAATTACAAATCGCAAAATATTTATAAGCCATTTAAAGTTGAAAAAGTTTTATTTTATGATAAAAATATAATTTATCCAAATCAAAAATATTACTATCGCATTAAAATTAATCCTACCCGATTTAGAATAATAGATGAAACCGATTTATATTTAAATGGCATTAGGGATGGAAATATAGAATTGGCTTATTATATTATCAATCTAATCCAACAGAATAAGCATATCCATTCAATAAGTCTTGTTAAACAAGAAGGACGTTTTATTTTAGAAACCATAGAAAAAATTGGCGAGAAAAGCAAAATAAAAAGCGACAACTATTCCTTGGATTTTAAAGCTCAAGAAGTTAATACGGGTTTTTTAGCAAATAGAAATAAACTATCCAAAAAATTATCATTTTCTTCAGAAAGCGATCTCGATGCTTTTATACTTTTGGAACTAAAAAACGAAAATAGTCATTTATATGGGCAGTTCGATAATATTATGGCTAATTTCCCTAAAAATCGCCTCGGGAATTCAGAAATTTACAACTAGTTTATTTTTGGTAATGCCCATCCAGCAGACATAGCAATTATCAATGATGAGAATATTAATATTTTTGAGCTGAAAAAGGACTGCCTCAGCCAAAACTTGTTTTCAGTTTTAAGAAAAGAGATGAAAAAATATTGCTACTATTCTCTTTTTTCAAGAATAATTAAAAAATAAGATATAAAAAGGATGAATTTTTTCGTTTTAGTTTTAAAAGACGGCAACAAAAAACTCGAAAAAAATCTTTATTCCGAATTTGATAATATAGTGTCTCCTGTAAATACTTGTAAGGAAAACAATTTAATAATACTTGAATATTACACAAAGGGAGGCCAATTATTTATAGAGAAAAAGTTGCTTTTTGCCAAATAATTGCGCCCATATAATCAAAGCCAATGGTCTCGCAAAATTTTATTATTTCAGTGCGAATAGGAATAATTTTATATCGCCCATAATACACAGAACGAGCAAATTGATCGCCGATATTTATGCAAAGACGGCAACCATCATTGCCAATCTTTATCTCAAATATCTTTTCTCCGAATGGAGAAAGACCTACGGCGGTGTGAGTGTCTTTGTGGACATCAACACCGACAAAGAGTATCTGTGAACGTTGTATCGTTTGCATAAAATTTGTTATGATTAATTTGTAAGAATTCCTAACGTTGTTTACACTTTTATCCTTTTTGGGATAAAGTGCAAACAATATGATAATACATAAACGGATTCGCCTGACACCTATTCAACGTCGGGAAATGTTTGACAAGTATTTCAATAAAGGACCAATGGCAAAGCGGAAAGAGTAATTAGGACTATAATGGATATGTGGCACAAGAAGACAGATTAAAAGCAGGGTTCACAGGAAACAAAAGCTAATCCGTTTCGTTAATTACTACAATACCGTTAAACCCCATAAAGGAATTGACAATCTTACGCCGATGGAAAAACTGATCAATTATTTTTATTCCGAAGAACTGTAAACAACGCTCGTATATCTTACAGATAAACTAAATGTATTGAGGCCTAAAAAGTTTATTGAGCTATATCCACATATCAAAAAAAAATAGTTTTTATTCAACCAAATAATCTACTACATTTTTTCCCTTACTTGACTTTGGCTTCGGCGCCTCAAACCATTCAGAGCGAATCTTGAAGATAGCCCGCAATTCTTGTATACTTTTATCAATATCCGCGAATTTAAGCCACTTTTTCGGTTCTAACTTGCAAACATCGTGCCAGCGCAGAAAAGTCCCCATAGCTCAACGGATAGAGTAATGGCTTGCGGAGCCATTGATGAGGGTTCGATTCCTTCTGGGGACACCATGTAATAAATTCTCTTTGCGAATTTAAACGTGGTAGGAATGTTAAAATTGCAAGAGCAATTTTTTATGTTCCGCCACAATAGTTATAGGAACATTTAAGTTTTCGGAGAAAATTTATTATGTTCCGCGAATATGAATTTCCGCTGTTATGGATTTTTCCACTCCAATTGAAAATATTCCGCGGGTCGGGCCGGTTATGCGAAAAAGATTGAGAACGCTCGGTATCAAAACCGTCCTTGACCTGCTTTTTTATTTCCCTTCCCGGTATGAGGACTTTTCTAATTTAATCCCAATTTCAGATGTAAAAATAAACGAGGTCTGCACGGTTCAGGGGAGAATTTTGGAAATCAAAACAACCAGAACATGGAAAAGAAAGATGTTCATAACCGAAGCGATTATTGAAGATAAAACCGGGGCAATAAAATCAACCTGGTTCGGCCAGCCCTATCTATCTAAAATTTTAAAAAAAGACGATCCTGTTTTTATCTCCGGCAAAGTTGTTGTCGGCAACAACGAAGCGTATCTTTCAAATCCTATTTACGAAAAAACATACTCGCAAGCCGACGATATTGAAACCATAAACAGCAACAAACTTACCCATACGGGCAGAATAATTCCGATTTATTCTGAAGCAAAGGGGCTTTCATCAAGATGGCTCCGTTCCAACCTGAAATTTATACTCGCCAGCTCCAACGGAAAACTGCCCGAGACTCTGCCGGAAAAAATAATCGCGGAACAAAAACTTCTGGACATAAACCGGGCGCTTTGGGAAATCCATTTTCCCAGTTCTTTTGAAAAAGTGGGAAAAGCCAAAGAAAGATTTTCTTTTGAAGAACTTTTTTACATAGAGCTTTTTGTTCTGCGGGAAAGAGCGAAGCTGAACAAAGAAAAAGCCCATTCCATTCCTTTTAATCTAGACCTGATTAAAGAGCTTGTTTCCTTGCTTCCATTCCGGCTTACCGATGGTCAACGAAAATCCGCTTACCAAATTCTCAAAGATATTGAAAAATCAAGGCCAATGAATCGTCTTTTGCAGGGAGATGTCGGGTCCGGCAAAACAGTTGTGGCGGCAATCGCGGCTTTGAACGCCATTAAAGCAGGCCGCCAAGCCGCTTTTATGGCGCCGACTGAAATCTTGGCTAAACAGCATTTCCAAGAAATAGCCAAACTGCTTGGAAATTTTAATTTGAATATCGGACTGCTTACCGGGAAACAAGACCAATTCCGCTCAAAGAAATTAAAAAACGACATAGTGGAAATTTCCCGCAAAAAACTGCTGGAAAAAACATTAAAAGCGGAAATTGATATTTTAATCGGCACTCACGCTTTAATACAGGATAAGGTAAAATTTGGAAAATTAGGGCTGGTGATATTAGACGAACAGCACCGCTTTGGCGTAGAACAGCGAGCCAAATTAGTTAGAGGCTCAAAGCTTATTCCGCACTTACTTTCAATGACAGCAACGCCAATCCCTCGAACGCTGGCTTTAACAATTTACGGAGACCTTGACCTTTCCCTGATTGACGAACTGCCAAAAGGCAGAAAAAAAATAATAACCGAAGTTGTTGAGCCGGAAGACCGAACAAAAACATACGGGTTTATAAAACGCGAAGTTGAAAACGGAAGGCAAATTTTTGTGATCTGCCCAAGGATAGAAAAGCCAGACGCCGAGAAAGAATACCTGTCGGGCTGGTCTGAAGCAAAGGCGGTAAAAGAAGAATATGAAAAACTTTCCAAAACGATTTTCCCGGCTTTGAAAGTCGGAATACTCCATGGAAAGATGACGAGCAAAGAAAAAGAAAAAACAATGTTGGATTTCAAGAATAAAAAAATACAGATTTTGGTCTCCACCTCGGTTGTTGAGGTGGGTATTGATGTGCCAAATGCAACGGTAATGATGATTGAGGGAGCGGAAAGATTCGGCTTGGCTCAACTTCACCAATTCCGCGGAAGAGTTGGCAGAGGAGAATATCAGTCATACTGCCTGCTTTTCACAGACTCCTCATCTCAAAAAACAAAACAGCGCTTAAAAGCGCTGATAACTTGCGAAAATGGATTCCAGTTAGCTGAAAAGGACTTGGAAATCCGAGGACCCGGCGACTTTTCCGGAACTCGGCAATGGGGGATTCCGGATTTAATGATGGATTCCTTGAAAGACATCCGCTTGGTGGAAAAAACCCGGGAAATCGCCAAAGAAATTCTAATTGAAGACCCTTATTTGAAAAAATATCCTATTCTCCAAGCAAAAATATCAAGATTCCGGGAATCAATCCATATGGAGTAACTACGGGAAGTGTTCTTGTAGTTTACCGCGAGAACACTTCTCGTAGTATTATTTTATTTTTTTCTGGATTTTTCGGTTACCCAAAAGCCCATATATTTTCCAAACATCAGCCGTGTCTGGGCTTCAAGCGCCGGAAAAGCCGTAAAAAATATCATCATTAAGGGCAGTAAAAGCCAACTGAAAGCGAATACCAAATATCTGAATTTGCCATATTGAGGCGGTTTCGGAGGCAATAAAATCAGACTCAGATAAACCGAAGCCACCAATCCCAACATAGAAAAAGTCATAATCCTGCTGATTATTTTCGGGAGATTATATGAAATCAAAGTATGGGAAAATTCCGCTCCGCCAAAAAATAAAGGCAGCCATCCGAGAATGAAAATAACAATGCTGGAAGTTGACCACGAGACATAGCCCTCAATCGCTTCAAATCCTAAAAAAATTTTTTGCTTCGGCGGTATTTTTTTGTTCTTAAAAAAACAGAAAAGAAAATAAGGGATGTTCTCCGCGCCATAAGCCCATCTTCTTTGCTGTTTGTAGATATTAAGCATTGTCCGGAAAAAACTCCCGGCAGTGTTGGCGTCCATTGATACCGGATAGTAAAGAGGGAAAACCGTGTAGTCGCCGTTAAAAACAGAAAAGCATTTCCAGAATATCCTTGAATCGTCGGAGACAGCGTTGACCTGCTTGAATCCAACTTCCACGAGCGCTTCAAAACTCATTGAGTGAGATGAAAAAGTAATAAGCTGTTCCGACCTTTCCTGATTCATGGTATGCCAAAAAGTGGAAGAAAAAGAAAAAATACGCGATATCACCGGCGCCTGCCAAATATTATTGACATACAGGGGAACCGGCTGGAAACTTGTCCGATTCGGTTTTAATGATGTCAAATAATAATAAGTTAAACAGCTAAAATATCGCGAAAAAACGCAAGTGTCAACATCAAAAGAAGAAAAAATAATATTTCCGTAAGGTATGCCGAGCGAATCAACCAGCTCCATAGCTTTCTTGCAAGCGCGCGCCTCGTTAGAGCCCTTTCCCGCAATTTCGCCTTGCAGCCCAGCCGGATGCCAAGTGATTAAAAATTTAAAAAATTTATCGCCGAAGTCCTGCTCAATTTTTTCCGCAATAATAGAAGCTTCTTCTCTCGCCCTTTCCTCGCAAGCTAAAACCACGATCATTTTATCTTTCGGATAGTCCGTCTCTACCAGACGCTTGAAGCTATCTTTTACCACCTCAATCGGCTCTTTATACATAGGAATGACGACAAGGTGATAAATGCTCTCTAATTTTTCAGTCGGCAATGAACGTAATTTTCCCATCCAATTAATCTTCTCCTGAGCCCTCATTTTTTTATACCCAATCCATAAGCAAAAAGAAAAATATATGGTTCGGAAAAACCAAAACACGGAAAATATAATCGCAAAAATAGCCACCCAGACGGGCCGAAACCAGGAGAAAAACGCTATTAAAAACAAAAATAACCAGGATAAAAATCCAGGCAGAATTTCAAAAAGCCGGAACAAAAACCTTTCTTTTTTATCTTTCAGGTCGCTTGCCCGACCTACACTAAGATAATAATTATCGGATTGCTCCATATATTCCATAATAGCCACATTACTCTAATTTGGCAAAAAGACAAAGCGGCGGAATATAACCACGATCGTGCGAATATTACGCCGCTTTTTATTGGGTATTTCGTATTTCAAAGTAAATTCAAAGTAAACATGAAATGGCATAAAATTTTCATACTCCAGCGCGTAAAAATTTTTATCTAAAAAAACTTTGTTTTACAAAAAAAAGAAGGCAGTCTCATAAGACGACTGCCTTGGGGTGGGATTGCGAGACGTAATAAATTTTATCCGAAAATTTAAACGTCTCAGTAGCGTTTAAAATTTTGCCGCAGCAAAATTTTATTACGCTACGCTTCCTATTGACCACACCCCTTACTTTGAGCCGGAGCTTCCAGTTTTTTGAGCTCATCCTTGAGCTTCTGGTTCTCCGCCTTCAGTTCCAACTCCCGCCGCTTCAACAGTAGCTCCTGTTTGAGTTGCTCGTTTTCCTGAGCGAGCGTCTCAATAGAGCCTTGTTGCTTCGCTTCCTGCCGGGTTTTGATATCCCGGGCAAGCGCGTTCAACTGCTGAAACTCAGCTTCCGCGGCGTAGCTATCCTCCCGACGGTGGTCCGCTTCGGCTTTCGCTTCGGCGATATCCAACGCCCGGTCCAGTTTCTTGCTGACAATCATTGTCTCAAACAAACCCGTTGAAGACAACGATAACCCGTTTGCCTCGTCGCGATAGTCAATTCCACTCCGGTTATAGTAATACGAATTACCATAACCGTAGCTACGACCATAGCCATAATCAAAGCTATGGTCAACAACCACCACTGGGCTGTAAGAAAAACTATCGCGCCTGACTACGACAGGACGAGACGCGACGCGATACGAAAAACTGTTATCGTGTCCAACCTGCCGATGAGACGGACTGCCTACCGGATGATAAGAAAAACTATCATCCCTCCCGCTCGCGCCGCCCCTTACGGGCCGATTCTGCGCCTGCGCCGACGCCACCACCAACACAATTACCAACATTTCAGCTAACCGTTTCATAGTATTCTCCTTTCAAAAGAAAGCCCTTATTAAAAAAACTACTTCATTTTCACTGCTTCTATTATACACCTCTTCACTAACTTTGTCAATAGCGGCGCCAACGGGAGTCGGACCCGTATTACCGCCTTGAAGGGGCGGTGTCCTAACCGTTAGACGATGGCGCCCTATACAAAAATTTTTTAAATAAAATCTTTGCCGAGCCGGACAAAAATTTTCTTTGGAAAATTTTTGCATAGAGCCATATTCTCTTAAAAATAGTTAAAAGTAAAATTATTCTATCTTAAAATTTGAAAAAAGGCAAACTTTAAGATAGAATAACTTGAATTACGAAATACATTTATAATTCAAAACAGGATAATATAATATAATGAAAATTTTAGCTATTGAAACAAGTTGTGATGATACTGGCGTTGCGGTTATTGAAATCAAAGGGCAAAAACAGCCCTACTTTAATATTTTGTCCAATGTCGTGTCTTCGCAAGTGGAAATTCATAAAAAATGGGGAGGAGTGTTTCCGTCGCTGGCAAAAAGAGAACATCAAAAAAATCTTGCGCCAACCTTAAAAGAAGCCCTAAAAAAAGCAGGGCTGCTTTTCTCCTCCTCCTCAATCCTCTCTTCCGATGGTCATCGGAGGGGAGGAGGGATGGGGGCGACCTCCCCGACAAAACTAAAAATTTTAAACGAAATTTTGGCGAGGGAAAAAAATCTTTACGATGATATAATAAAATTTTTGGAAAAATATGACAAACCGAAAGTGGACTTGATTGCCGTAACCGTAGGGCCCGGATTGGAACCCTGCTTATGGCAAGGCGTAAATTTTGCTAAAGCCCTGTCTTTTTATTGGGGATTGCCAATTATTCCAGTAAATCACATTGAAGCCCATATTCTCGCTAATTGGTTGTGTGCCTACCAGATAGGCACACGGCTTGCGCCTATCCGACGGGCACACAAATTATTTCCAGCTGTTGCTTTGGTTGTAAGCGGAGGGCATACGCAGATTATATTGATGAAAAATTTCGGCAAATACGAAATTTTAGGAGAAACAAGAGACGACGCCGCCGGAGAATGTTTTGACAAAACCGCAAAAATTTTAGGCATCGGCTACCCTGGAGGGCCAGCCATTGCAGAGATTGCCCTGCAATGGAAATCCCAAGCGCCAATAACCAATAACCAAACAAACCCCAATTTTCAAACCCTAATTTCTAAATTCGGCGTTAAACTGCCTCGACCGATGTTAAATACAAAGGACTATGATTTCAGTTTTTCCGGGCTAAAAACCGCTGTGTTATGTAATTTCAAAAGCCAGCCGGATTATGTTAAAAAAGACAAAAATTATCTAATAGAAATGTCGCGCGAAATCCAGCAAGCGATAATTGATGTTTTAATCAAAAAAACCATTAAAGCCGCAAAGGACTATAATATTAAAACCATTATTTTGGGAGGAGGCGTTTCAGCCAACGAAGAACTGCGGAAGCAATTTCTTCAAAAAATCCAAAAAGAAAACTTAAATCACGAACTCTATGCAACAAACTATCCCCCTTATCAATCCTCCCCCCACTCATCCAAGGCTTCGCTGAGGAGAAAGGGTAGGGAAGGCAACGAATTAAATCTTTTAGCTCCTCTGAAAAATTTATGTGCTGACAACGGGGCAATGATAGGGGTGGCTGGATATTTTAGCTGGCTAAAAAAGAAGATAAAGCCATGGCAAAAAATTAAAGCGGACGCAAATTTGAGAATTGGATAAATAATGCCCAAAAACAGGTCGGTTATAAAAATCCGCGATCGCGGATTTTTATAACCGACCAATTTACATTTGAAATTCAAAAATACAAATAGAAATTCAAAATTATCTGTGTTAGAATAAAATATATGGAGACCCCTACATCTTACAATCCAAAAGAAGTTGAAGATAAGATTTATCATCTTTGGACAGAGAGCGGGTTTTTTAATCCGGATAAATTGCCCCGCCGCCATAAAAAACCATACAGCATTGCCATTCCTCCGCCGAATATTACAGGAGAACTGCATATGGGCCACGCCTTAAATGCCACTGTTCAGGATATTTTAATCCGACGGAAAAGGATGCAGGGATTCAAAACATTATGGCTACCCGGCGCAGATCACGCCGGCATTGCCGCTCAAAATGTGGTGGAAAAAAAATTAAGAAAAGAAGGAAAAACCCGTTTTGACCTTGGCAAAGAAAAATTTATTGAAGAGGTTTGGAAATGGAAAAATCAATATGGAAAAATTATCTTAAATCAATTCAAAAAAATCGGCTCTTCTTGCGACTGGTCGCGATCCAGATTTACTATGGATGAAAGTTATTCCCAGGCAGTGCGGGAAACATTCGCTCATTATTATAAAAAAGGATGGATTTACCGCGGAGAAAAAATTGTGAATTGGTGTTCGCGATGCGGAACAAGTTTGTCTGACTTGGAGCTGGAATACAAAGAAGAAAAAAGCAATTTATGGTTTATAAAATACCCTATAGCGAAAAATCCCAAACCTCAAACCCCAACAACCAATCAAACTCCAAACCTCAAACCCCAAATTCAAAACTATATTACGGTTGCCACTACGCGGCCAGAAACAATGTTGGGAGACACAGCTGTCGCGGTTAACCCAAAAGACGAAAGGTATAAAAATTTAGTTGGAGAAAAAGTTATTCTGCCTTTATGCAACAGGGAAATTACAATAGTCGCCGACCGGCTTGTTGATATTAATTTCGGAACCGGAGCTGTAAAAATAACGCCTGCTCACGACCTTACTGATTATCAAATAGCCCTGAACCACAATTTAAAATCAATAAAAATTATCAACGAAAGAGGACAGATAGCGCAAGAAGCGCCCCTTGACTATCAAGGATTAAAGACATTAGACGCCCGCCAAAGAATAGTTGAAGATTTGAAAAATTCAGGACTTCTGGAAAAAACTGAGGAATGCATCCACCAAATTCCGAGGTGCTATAGATGCGGATCTGTCGTTGAATTAATTCCGTCCTTGCAATGGTTCTTAAAAATGGAGGAGCTGGCTAATCTTGCAATGAAACCGGTCAAAAATAAAAAAATAAAATTCCATCCCAAAAATTTTGAAAAGCCCTATTTTGATTGGTTGAAAAATGTAAAAGACTGGTGCATTTCCCGCCAACTCTGGTGGGGACACAAGCTTCCAGCTTGGCAATGCCAAACTGAAAAAATTTCCAATTTCCAATTTCCAATTTCCAATCTCAAGGAAGGATATTTTATTAATTTAGGGAAGCCGGAAAAGTGTCCTATATGCGAAAACTGCAAACCGAAACAATCCAATGATGTTCTAGATACTTGGTTTAGTTCCGCATTGTGGCCATTCGCCACATTAGGCTGGCCAGAAAAATCAAAAGATCTAAAAACTTTCTACCCAACCGATATTTTATCAACTGCCCGGGATATTATCAATCTATGGGTAGGGAGAATGATTTTTTCCGGCATAGAATTCACAGGAAAAATCCCTTTTAAAGATGTTTACATTCACCCTACTGTCCTCACAAAAGACGGACGAAGAATGTCAAAATCATTGGGCACGGGCATTAACCCGATAGAATTGATAAACGAATTCGGAGCTGACGCAACCCGTTTCGGCATTGCCTACCAGATAACAGGAAACCAAGATGTAAAATTCAGCCAAGATAATATATTTATGGGGAAAAAATTCTGCAATAAAATATGGAATGCGAGTCGATTTGTCTGTGGACAAATCAGCATTTCAAATCTCAAATTTAAAAATTCAAAATTAAAGGTAAAAAATTTAACCATTGCTGATAAAAAAATCTTGAATCAATTAGATAAGACAATAAGATCAGTTGATAAATATATTGATAATTTTGAATTTGGCAAAGCGGCCCATACGATTTATGATTTTTTCTGGCATGATTTCTGCGATAATTATATTGAAACGGCAAAAAAGCAACTCGCCCTCCCAAGTTTTTCAAAGAAAAAATTAGGGGGGGGACACGAAAAAACGAAAAAAATTCTCTTTTTCGTTTTATTAAATTCGTTAAAAATTATGCATCCTTTTATGCCATTCATAACCGAAGAAATATACCAGAACTTACCCATTGAAAACAAAAAGAAATGCCTGACGATTGAAGAATGGCCCAAGTGAAAATTTTCAATTTTCAATTATTCCTGCCCGCATCGGCTACGCCAGCCCGCATGACTCGCGTCAACGCGTCTGGCGGACCGAAGCCGTTGCGGGCGGGCAATTCTCATTAAATTTTCAATAACTTAATTTTCAATTTCATCGGTTTGAAAATTAAAATTTATTTCATTTAATAAAAATTAGAAATTGAAAATTAAAAATTAACTTCGTAATGATGAATTATTCCATTCCTATAATTTTCGGCATAGCTCCCAGTTTTATCTGGCTTTTGTTTTATCTGAGAAAAGACCACCATCCCGAGCCAAATAAAATGGTTTTGAAAATTTTTTTCTATGGGATGCTCGCCACTATTCCGGTTTTATTTTTAGAGATAGCCGTTGCGGGAGCGCTGGAAAATTTAACTTTATCGCCTTTGATTAAAACAATCATATATTGGTTCTTCGGCATAGCTTTTATTGAAGAAACATTTAAATATTTAGTGATCAGGTATAAAGTACTGAATCATCCGGATTTTGATGAGCCGGTTGATGTTATGATCTATATGATAATTTCAGCTCTCGGATTTGCGGCTTTGGAAAATATTCTGGCTCTTTTATCAATGGGAAAATCCATTGCAGGAACAGCGGCAATAAGCTCTCTGCGGTTTCTAGGGGCCACATTTCTGCATACGCTATGCTCCGGCGTGGTAGGATACTTCCTGGCGATTTCTTTATGCGAAGCGAAAAAGAAAAAAAGAACATTTATTTTCGGGCTATTGATTGCTGTTGCCTTGCATGGATTATTTAATATCTTTATAATAGGAAATGGAGAGAGCTGGACAATAATTAAAAACAGTTTTGCTATCACGGACCCTCAGCTTTTTATCATCACTTTTGTTCCCCTGCTTCTAATTTTAACAGGTCTTGCGATTTTCGTTCTGCGGGGATTTAAAAAACTTAAAAAAATGAAAAGCGTTTGTAAGGTATAATATAAATATGGCTAATTTTTTAGAAAAACTGAAAAAGGGAATGGAAATAAACGAATTACCCAAAGAGGCAATGCCCGAAGAAATAAAACGAGAAGAAATAAATCCTAAAGAAACAGAAAAGCCGAAAACAGTTTCCAAAAAAAAGAAAAAGGAAGAGCCTCGCTCCATCAGAGAAGAGAAACTTATAGAGAACATCGCGGAAGAAAACCCCAAACCAAAGATAAAACCAAGCGAAGGAAAAATTGAGATAAAAACAGAAAAATTTGAAACAAGCAAAAAAGAACACGCTGAGGAAAATAATTGGCTTGAAGAAGAGGGCCAGCTTGCGATAGATGTCTATCAAACAGAAAAAGAAATAGTAGTTCAGTCAGCCATCGCTGGAGTAAAGCCGGAGGATTTAGATATCTTAGTTGAAAATGACATTGTTTTGATAAGAGGGTCCCGACCAAAACCAATGGAAAAAGAAAACCAGAATTATTTTTATCAGGAATGCCACTGGGGCAGATTCTGCCGGGAAATAGTTCTGCCCGAAGAAGTGAACAATCTTCAAATAAAAGCCGGCTTAAGCCAAGGAATTCTAACAATCCGGCTCCCTAAAACCGGCAGGAAAGAAAAAAAGAAACTCCTGGTTGAAGAGAGTTAAAACTTAAAATTTCAATAAAAACTGCGGGGGCATATCCCGCAATTTTTATTTCCTTAAAATTTTCTGGATTATGCGGATGATTTCTTTTGGAGTATGATTTGTCTTTATAAAATAACCCTGCGCGTTCAGGCGGGAGCTTGCTTCTTCTGTTTTTGAATTGCTATAATTCGTAAGAATTAAAACCGGAATATCGCTGGTCTCTTTTTTATCTCTAATTTTTTCTAAAACATGTATCCCGTTAATATCAGGCAGAATAATATCTAAAAGAATTAAATCCGGCTTTTGGTCGCCTATGGTTCCTATTTTTTCCACTCTCTCCAGCGCCTCTTTCCCCCACTTAATTATTTCTAATTTAAAACCCGCCTTCTCTAAATTTAATTTATAAAGGTCTATTGTCTCAACATCGTCCTCTATAAGTAAAATCCTATTCTTCATAATCTTACGATTATTAAATTATCATACCATATATCTCCCTTAAATTAAACAAACCCTAAGAGCGCTCAATATAGCGGGACATACTCCCGCTACATTATCTATCAGTTATCTGATACGATATTTTCCAAATGGCGAATTTTGGCTTTTTTTGTCTCTAAGTCAATTTTTATTGAAATAGCGTCAATTTGCCATTTTGAATCTATCGGAATTTTGTTCTTCAAAAGCCAATCCTGCGCCATACTCGCTATCTGCCTTTGTTTATGAAAATCAATTTTGTCTTCAGGATGGAAGGCGCTAAGTTTTGCCTGCGCCGATGTCTTGACTTCAATAAAATAAAAATTACCCTCTTTTCCGGCAATAATATCAATTTCCCCTTTTCTAGTCCCATGGCTCCAATTTTCAAAATAATTTCTTTCCAAAATTTTATAACCCTTGTTCTTAAGATAAAAACAAGCCACCCTTTCCCCAAAATCTCCCAATTCCTTTGAGCCGCTCATAAAATTAAATCTTTTTTAACTCTTTAATCCTAACTTAAATTTCATTGCCAAAAAAGTGCCGCCGGCAATTCCCGCGCAATAAATCATTATCGCTAAAATGCTTTTTTGAGGATCCAAATCCTTAACAATATTATAAAGAACAACCATTCCAACGGCAACGGTGAGAAAAGAAAAAATCATTGACGGCAAAATTTTTTTCTCTGCAACATAGCGCCAATTCAAAGTGCTTAAAAAATCCTGCGCCACGCCGGCGATAAAATAAATCAAGAACTCCATATTTTTGAGAAAATCAATTTCTATTATTTTTATTCTACCAAAAAATTATTAATCAGTAAACACAAGAAGTTGACCCATCAAAAGTCCGATCCGCGAGCAGAGGCAAACGCCTTTGCCGACTTACTTCTAATGGGGGTTGACAATGGTTGCTCGTTTGCTATCATATACCTACACCTATGGTCAAGGTGTGGAAATCTAATAACAACCAACAATAAAAGCTATGTCTGAAAAAAAAGAAGGCACTCTTATTAATTTCAAGAAGGCTCAAGGATCAATATTAAAAATTATTAAAATGGTTGAAGCTGACGAATACTGCATAAATATTATGCAGCAAAATTTGGCGGCATTAGGGCTCTTAAAGTCCGCTCATCAGATGCTGATGGAGAATCATCTTAATACTTGTTTTAAGAAAGCAATGGAAACAAGCAATGAGAAGAGAAAACAAGAAATGATTGAAGAAATATTAAAAATCACAAAATTATTTATTAAATAAAAACAATATTGTTATGTTTAAAAAAACCGGAATTCAAATTAAAAATATTCGTTCAGAAAACGACAAAGCTTTAATTGAGACGGAAATTGATATATTGAAAGGAGTAAAAGACATTAATGTCAATGAAAAAAACGGCGAAACAATTATAGAATTTAATGACAGCATTATTTCTCAAGATAAAATAATAGGGGCAATAGAAAAAATTGGGTTTCAAATAGAGGGGAGGGGAAATGCTCTGCCAGCGGAAAGAGAATATACTTTTTTCGTTAAAGGAATGCATTGCGCTTCCTGCGAGATCTTAATAGAGAAAAGATTGGCGGCGCTGAAAGAAATAAAATCAGTTGAAGCGTCAACTGACAAAGGCAAGGTTTTTATTGTCCATCAAGGGCAAAGACCAGGCGTTAATAGATTAAACAGTATTTTTAAAAAAGAAGGCTATCTATTTTTTGATGAACCGGCAAAAATTACTGAACAAAAAAATGGAGATTTTTTTGTGATTGCTGGTACGGCTTTATTTATCATCATTGGCTTTTTTCTGATTAGAAACAGCGGTTTTGCCGGTTTAATAAGCGTTAATTCAAGTTCGTTTTTGCCGGCATTTTTCTTTTTAGGGCTTTTAGCCGGCGTTTCCAGTTGCGCGGCTTTGGTCGGCGGACTGATACTTTCAATGTCAAAACAATGGCTTGAAATGTACTCGGAAAAAAATTCAACCTTGGAAAAATTCCAACCCCATTTGATGTTCAATTTCGGAAGAATCGTTTCTTACGCTCTTTTAGGGGGAGTCATCGGCGCCATTGGCAGTAAATTCCAAATTTCTTTAACTTTTAGTTCTATTTTAATTGTCGCTGTTTCTACGATGATGTTATTTTTAGCGTTGCAAATGTTGGGGATAAAAACCTTCCGAAAATTTCAGTTTACAATGCCTAAATTTATAACCAGGCGCATTGCCGATGAAACAAAATTTCAAGGAAAATATATGCCTTTTCTGATGGGGGCTTTGACTTTTTTTCTGCCTTGCGGTTTCACCATAACAGCGCAGGGGCTGGCCTTAATTTCCGGAAGCGCGATTCAAGGAGCCCTGATTATGTTCTTCTTCGCGTTAGGAACCTTGCCATCTCTTCTGGCAATCGGATTATCGGCGATTAAATTTTCTCAAAAGCCGCATTTAGCCAATAAATTTCAAAAGGTTGCCGGCGTTCTAGTTTTATTTTTCGCTCTTTTTAATATCAACTCCCAATTAAATGTTTTAGGGTTTTCCAGTTTTAGCGATATAAAACTCAATTCCAACAACCTGTCGTCAACCAGTAAGAACAACGAGGGACTCCCGCCCATTGTTAACGGCGAACAGGTTATAAAGATGAATGCTTCAAGCTCAGGCTACAAGCCAAATTATTTTAAAGTGGAAGCTGGAATTCCAGTAAGTTGGGAAATTACCGATAAAGGAACGAGCGGTTGCACCAATGCCATTATTTCAAAGGGCTTATTTAGCGGAGAAATCGTTCTTACTCCGGGCCAGACAATTGTTAAAGAATTTACGCCGGTCAAACCGGGAAAATACAAGTTTTCCTGCTGGATGGGAATGGTTTCCGGAATCATAGAAGTGATTGACAAAAAAACCGCGGTTCAAAATTTTAACACCGCTCAAGCGGCAAATAATATAGAGAGCGACGATGTTATCCCTTCCGGCGCCAAAGGTTGCGGTTGCGGCGGCGGGAGCGGCGGAAGTTGCGGGGCGAGATAAAAATATAATTTAATTTTCAAATATGACAATGAAAAATAAACACTTATTAATAATGCTTGTATGTTGCGCTTTGGCAATGTTGGCTATAATCATATTGCCTAAATATTTTGATATTGGTTCGTTTGCCGTTTTATTAATTTTGCTTTGCCCGCTTTCTCATATTGTTTTGATGAAATTATTTATGAAAAAAGATGATACTATCGCTAAAAATAAAACTAATAACGATTGTCATTAAAAAATAATTTTAATAATTAAAGTTAATAAACATGCAAAAAGCAAAATTTCAAATTAATGGCATGCATTGCAACTCTTGCGCTATTTTAATTGAAGATAGATTAAAGAATCATGAAGGAATTATCAATGTGAAAGTAAATTATGAATCCCAAAAGGCGGTCGTAATCTATGACGAGCAAAAAATTCAGGAATCGGAGATCATTCAAACCATTAAAGAAGCTGGAAATTACCAAGTAGAAAAAATTGGAGAAAAAAAAGAAGAACCGCAAAGCAACAATTCTCTTTCTTATAATAAAGATGAAAAAGAAAAACTCCAATCATCATCGGAATTTCTAACTCCATTAAAAATCTTAACGGGCTTCGTTGTTATTTCTTTGAGTTTGAATATCGCTTCGCTTGTTATGTTGGGAAAATTATTGCCGCAAGAAGTAAACCAAGCCAACGCAAACATTAATGCGGCGATTGGTCAGAATTTGCCGTCTCAAGATAATCCTTCTGCGGCGCAACCTTCACAAATTGAAAATCAACCAACTATCCAGGCTTTTGAGATTACAAAAAGCAATCATATTCGCGGAGATTTTGACGCGCCGATTACTTTGGTTGAATTTTCCGATTTTGAATGTCCATTTTGCGAAAGGCATTACCAAACATTAAACAAAATTCTTAATGATTACAACGGAAAAGTCAGATTAGTTTATAAACATTTTCCATTAGGTTTTCATCCCAACGCGCAAAAAGCGGCTGAGGCTTCGGAATGCGCCGACGAGCAAGGAAAATTCTGGGAATATCATGACAAACTATTTGAAAATTTGACCGCAAGCGGTTATAGTCTCGCGAATTTCAAAAAATGGGCGGGGGATTTGGGATTAAACGAGAGGAAATTTAACGACTGCCTTGATTCTGGAAAATTCGCTCAAAAAGTTCAAGCTGATTTTCAGGAAGGATCGGAAAAAGAAGTCAACGGCACGCCAGCCACTTTTGTTAACGGCGAATTAATAAGCGGCGCCTTGCCATATGAATTATTCAAACAAGCAATTGACGGTTTGCTTAATCAATAATTTATGAATAATATTAAAAGCCGTCTTACTTTTTTAGCGGCAGGATTGAGTTCTGTTTTATTCTTTTTACCCATTAAAGCCTTGGCATTTTGCCCTATGTGCGTTGTGGCAACGGGATCATTGCTGGGAATTTTCCGCTGGCTCGGAGTTGACGACACAATTATTGGCCTTTGGCTTGGCGGATTTATTCTTTCCTTTTCTATAGCGCTCAATAATTTCTTGGTTAAAAAAGGAAAAAAAATAAAATTTCAGTTCCTTCTCATTCCCATTATTTTTTATGGTCTTACCGTGTTATTTTTGTATCAGTTTGACGCTTTAAGTCCTTACAGTAAAATTTTTGGCATCAATAAAATCTTTTTCGGCATAATTTTTGGCAGTTTGCTTCTTTTATTTGCCCCTCATTTAGATAGATTTTTAAGGAAACGAAATCATGGCAAAATTTTTATTTCGCATCAAAAAGTTTTAACAGCTCTTATTTTGCTTCTTACTTTTAGCTTCGTTTTATATTTTATCCTAAAATAAATATGACCAACCAATTGACACAAATTGACGAACTATTAACTAAAATAGATAAGTTAAAAAAAGAACATCAGCTCGATCTGTCTGCCGATGAAGACTTAAGTATTGCAGTGATGAATTTAGTCAGCTTGGAAGAACACTTTTTCTTTACCGGAGCTAAAACGGGCAAATCAGAATATTATGATTTATTGAATACCGTAAGACAGATGCGCAAGGAACTCTTGGGTAAAATTATCAAAGAATATGAGGGCGAAATTTGGTGTGTTTCAAAACATTTGCTTGCGGCCTGTATGAGATTGATTGAGGTTGGAACAAAGAAACTTGGAGAAAACAATAAAAAAGAAGCGGAGGTTTTATTTTCTAATGCATACGATCTTTACTCTTTATTCTGGGGAATAAATTTGAAATTAATCAATATTGGGGATGTCAAAAAAATTGATGACCAACAGTTGAATATTTATGATGATAATAAAAAAGGAATATTGGGAAAACTCGGAGAAATTGTTAAAAAAATAATTGATTGTTGCAAGGAATAAAAATATGAAAAAAACATTTTTGGCCATGGCCATTTTATTGATAGTGGCTGGCTTGATCGCCGGAACATGGTTGCTTATCAGGCAACCAAACCCTCCCTCAAACTCGCCTTCTCAATGTGAGATCAAAGAAATTACTTTTTATTATCTTGACCAATGCGGCTGGTGCCAGAAAGTTAAAAGTGAGGGAACGATAGATAAAATTGAAGCGCTTGGCGTGAAGGTGAATAAAATTAACGCGGCCATTGGGCCAATCCGGCATAAATTTGAAAGCGTGCCTACTTTTGTGATTAATGATAAGGTGTATTCCGGCTATAAAACCTTTGAAGAATTAGAAGAATTACTTGGGTGCGCCAAAACAGAAAATCAACCTTCTAATAATCAAAATCAACCCCAATCTTTGCCTAAAATTCAGTTTTCCGGCGAAAAAGGCGAGACCGTAAATTTAGAAAATGGCGAGGTTAAATTAACTGCTTCCACTTTTAATAACAATCAAGCCCGTTTTTATAATATGGAACTGCCGCTTGGAAAAACAATTTATTTTTTTGTGGTAAAAGACAAAAACGGGATTTATAGAGCTGCTGCCAATGCCTGCGCCGTTTGTTTCAAGACATACAAAGGATTCCGCCAGGAAGGAGATGAAATCGTTTGCAATAATTGCGGAAATCGTTATCCGATTGAAAAAATAGCCACTGAAAAAGGCGGCTGTAACCCGGGACCCATCAATCCAAATTTAGAAGTAAAAAAAGGTCAAATCATTATTAAACAAGCAGATTTAGAGCAGATCTTAAATCTGTTTTAATTAATTTTAATGAAATAAAATTTATGGAAAAAACAATTTTAATAATATCTGGAATGACTTGCGCTTCTTGCGCCGCTAATATTGAAAACGCTCTAAAAAAAGAAACGGGAATTAAATCCGCCAATATTAATTTTGCCGCGGAAAAACTTTATTTAGAATTCGATTCTGTTGAAATAAGTATCGCCAGAATTCAAAAGATTATTGAGAAGCTGGGATACAAAGCATCGGAAGAAACTACCGAAGAAGAAACGTTCGATCATCACAAAGAGGCAAAAGCGCAGGAAGCCAACAAATTAAAAAAACGGTTTTCTTTTGCCTTAATTTTCAGCCTGCCCATTATCTATATGGTGATGGGTGAAATGCTTGGTTTGCCGATGCCGATGATTTTTGAAAATTACGGAACTGTTATTCAGTTCGTTTTAGCGACAGCCGTGATTATTTCCTGTTTGAATATTTGGACTTCTGGTTTCAAAAATTTATTGCGATTAACGCCTAATATGGATTCCCTTATTTTTATTGGCACGGCTGTTGCTTATTCTTATAGCTTAATCATATCTATTTTAATGTTTTTAGGAACAAAGGTTGAAGCGTATCTTTATTATGAAAGCGCGGCTTTAATTTTGGTTTTTATTTCTTTAGGCAAATATCTTGAAGCGATAACAAAGGGAAAAACCAGCGAGGCGATTAAAAAACTAATCGGACTTCAACCGAAAGAAGCGACGGTTATAAAAGACAACGAGGAGATAAAAATTCCTATTGCGGAAGTAAAAGTCGGAGACATTATATTGGTCAAGCCCGGAGAAAAAATTCCCGTTGATGGAATTGTTATTGACGGCTATTCCGGCGTTGATGAAAAAGCGATCACCGGAGAAAGCATCCCGGTTGAAAAGAAAAAAGGCGATGAAATAATCGGCGCGACCATTAATAAGACCGGTGTTTTGAAATTCAAAGCAACTCGAGTTGGCAAAGATACGATGTTGGCCCAGATTATAAAAATCGTTGAAGAAGCAATGGGCTCTAAAGCGCCGATTCAACTTTTAGCCGATAAGGTCTCTTTCTATTTTGTTCCATCTGTAATCGGCATTGCTGTTTTTGCTTTTGCCGTTTGGCTTTTATCGGGACAGCCCTTGGCTTTGGCTTTAATGGTTTTTGTGGCAGTTCTGATTATCGCCTGCCCTTGCGCTTTGGGGCTCGCCACGCCGACAGCCGTGATGATGGGCGCCGGTCTAGCGGCAAAAAATGGCATTTTAATTAAAAGCGGCAAAGCGCTGGAAATTGCCAGAGATGTAAATATTGTTATTTTTGACAAAACAGGAACCTTAACTCGCGGCGAACCAAGCGTTACCGATATTATTCAAATTAAAAATGAAATTGGCGAAAATTCTATTTTGCAAATCGCCGGGTCAGTGGAAAAAAATTCCGAGCACCCTTTGGCTCAAGCCATTGTTGATAAAGCAAAAGAGGAAAAATCTAATTTATCAGAAGTAAAAAATTTCCAAGCCATACCCGGTTATGGCGTTTCAGCTGATTTAGAAAATAAAAAAATACTTTTCGGAACAAGAAAATTAATGTTTAACAATCAGATTGACTCAAGCTTCATAGAAGAAAGAATGATCTCTTTAGAAGATCAAGGCAAAACAGCAATGATTTTAGCGCAAGATAAAAACATAATCGGCGTTATCGCAGTGGCTGATACTCTTAAAGATTTTTCAAAAGAAGCGGTTGAAATGCTTCACAAGATGGGAAAGAAAGTTGCCATTATCACTGGCGATAATCAACGCGTTGGGCAAGCTATCGCCGGACAAGTTGGCATTGACAAGGTCTTAGCCGAAGTCCTGCCGCAAGAAAAATCAGCTGAAATTAAAAAACTGCAATCAGAGGGAAATATTGTGGCAATGGTGGGCGACGGCATTAATGACGCTCCGGCCTTAGCTCAAGCCGATTTAGGCATTGCCTTGGGTTCAGGCACTGATGTGGCTATGGAAACCGGCGAAATAGTTCTAATCAAAGACGATCTGCGGGATGTGGTAATTGCCATTGATCTAAGCAGATATACCCTTCAAAAAATAAAACAAAATCTTTTCTGGGCGTTCTTCTACAATATTGTCGGTATTCCCGTGGCGGCTGGGATTCTATACCCTTTCACTGGCTGGCTTTTGAATCCGGCTATTGCCGCCGGGGCTATGGCCCTTTCGTCAGTAAGCGTTGTTTCCAACGCGCTTTTAATGAAAGGATATAAACCGCGGATTATGAAAAAATAAAAGGAGCGGAAACAAAAGGAGCCGAAGCTCCCGCTCCGTAAGGAGTTCGGCTCCTTACTCTTAATGCTCTCAACGCCCTTGACATTTATAATCATTGCAGGAATATAAAGGTAGCACCTTGTCATGCATTGAATTACGAAATTCAAGGTATGCAACATCCTATTTTTGAGCCAAGAAAGGAGGTGATAACCATGAAGCCCAAAAAAGCGGAAAAGATAAGGGTCTGGGAAACCAGGCTAATAATTGCAACCTTCCGGAAAAACAGGGAAGAAACCGCAAAATGCATGGACGCGCTCCATCGGCGCGGTTGCCACGAAGGCAAAGCAATGGAAGCCGCAAGAAATTTCTTGCGGCAGAGTCAGAATTAGGAAGAAGGGGAGAAAACATGGTTAACCAAGCAAAGCGGGAATTTCAGGAAGAAATTTCCGCTTTTGTATTTGAGCCTACGCCGCCGCGGCGATGGGCGGAGAACATTGGCGTCTGCTGAAAAAATAATTGATTATCATTTCCGACATCACCATGTTTGCGCTAAAACCTTCCCCCTCCGCATATTCCCGCCCCTCTTTATACTCCCGCCTTTTCCCCACATTCCACTGGCTGACCGGCCTTAAATATCCGACTACCATGGAATAGATCTCGCAGGGCTGAAAATTAGTCAACGCGAAACTTTTATTAAAACACGCATCGCATTTCGCTATTTTAATTTTTCCTCTATTACTCTCGTAAGCAAGCGAAACTCCGTCCGCGAATTTGCCATCAACTACTTTTAATTTTTTTCCGCAGTCGTGGCAAAAATACGGCTCATTTTGAACGATTTTCATATATTTTATGAAAATTTATTTTGCGGTTATTATTTTTTTCCGACCCTTACCGCGTCCTTTGTTTTCCAATTTTTTTAATTCTCTCATCATTTCGTCAAATTCTTTGCCCTTTATCCCGTGCGCCATTGCCCCTTGTTCCAATGTCTCCCAGGCGGCGATAAAACAACCTATACAATGCAGTCCATATCTTGCGAACACGCTGGCTGATTCCGGATATTTCGCGACTATCTCGCCAAGAACCATGTCTTTTGTTATTTTATCTTTCATAATTTTCGTTTTTTATCCCGCTTTTTATTTTGTTTTCTGCAGACCTTGCAATATTTTTTTATATGCCTCTCAACTAAGTCCAAAAGCGGCAAAATAGTTTCTTTATTGAGAGAATAAATTCTCTTTTTTCCATCGTTTTTGGCGCGCGCAAAACCGCAATCGGAAAAAGAAATTAGAGCGTGGGAAACACTGCTCCTTTCTTGGCCAATCTTTTCCGCCAATTCGTTTACGCTCAATGGCCCTTCTTTAAGCTTAAGAATTATATCTATCTTCAATTTATTTCCTAATGTTTCAAAAAACAAATGGCATCTGCTTCTCATATGTGAATTGTAGTTCACGCGTAATTGTGCGTCAATACCCGCCAACTCACCGCCATATCTAATTTGTCATATCGCGAAGAGAATAAACCCAATTTCTTCCCAACGATGCTATTAATAAACAAAAAGCGGAAATCCATTCCTGGATTTCCGCTTTTTGTATTTGCTCTTGCTTTGCGCCGCGGGTCTCCGAAACCCGTCACCCGGCGGTTTTTACGCATTAAATCATTCAAAATTTCATCACCCGGTATTACGGCTGCGCGGCGCTGTACGCATTTACCAACCCCCATCCATAGAGGTTGTCAAACCCAGTATTCCCTAAATCGGCAGCTCTATCTTGAAGTTTTTTTTGCACTTCGTCCGGATCCCACTTCTCGTTAGCATTAGCATCATACGCGCCGACTGGCATACTTAAAACAAGGGCGGCAGAACCGGCAACATGCGGAGCGGCCATAGAAGTTCCGGAAAGCGTTGCGTAGCCGCCGCCTTTGTAGGTTGAATAAATTGAAACGCCAGGCGCCGCTAAATCTACTTCCGACCCGCGGCTTGACCAGCCGGCAATAACATTATTTTGGTCTGTCGCCGAGACGGCAATCGTTTCTGGATAGGCCGCTGGAAAAATAACTGATCCCCCTGAATTTCCAGCCGCAGCCACCACCACAACGCCAGCATTTTTCGCAGCGGCAACCGCGTCATGGAACGATTGGACGTCAGAATTTGTCCCAAGACTCATATTCACAACCTGTATATGATTGTTCACTGCCCACTGGACGCCCTCAATAATATCAGATAGGTATCCTGAACCAGCGGCGTTCAATACCTTGATCGCATACAAATCCGCCTTTGGCCCGGCTCCAACAACACCGATGGCGTTATCCAGCGCCGCGATAATACCCGCAATGTGTGAACCATGACCGTTGTCATCATTCCAACTCTTACGGGGATTAATGGCATTCATACCCCCTTTCACATTCGCAGATAGGTCGGAATGGCGATTGGAAATACCCGTGTCAATGATTCCGATATTTATCGGATCAGCGGTATTTCCACCCGGCCACACCAATTCCGCATCAATTCGGTCAATGCCCCAAGGTAGCAGTTGCGAGGATTGTGTTATTTTCTTTATTCCCGCATTTCTTTCTTCATATTGCAGGGCAAACACTTCCGCGTCCTCGTCAACCCGCGCCACATCCGGGTGCGTTTTTAATTTCTCTGCCGCCGCACGCGAAGGAACCCTTATCGCCTCAGCTCCAATCAATTTAAGATTCTTTAATTTTACGCCACCCGCCCATCTAATAATTCCATCTTTTGCGGAGTCATTCAGCCCTGCCCTGAAAACAACAATCTTCCGACTAACGCCATCTTTTATTTGCGCCGCAGAAAAATTTGGCCGCGCCGCAAGAAACGTTAAACCAAATATGGTCGCAAAACTTATTACGCTAAAAATGATTTTTTTCATAAAATTATTAATCTCTATTATGGCCACTTTGCTTTATCGGCAATGCCGCGGAACTTCTGATAAGCGCCCTTCAAATCCTCGTTCGCTTCCCTGAATAATCCCTGTCCAACCTTTACCTGCGCTTCGTTAATTTTCTTTTCTGCGTCAGCAAGATAAGCTTCAAGTTCGCCCATATCTTTGCCGGCAGATTTCAATTCTTCAATTTTGGCCTTAATCGCCGCTACCCGATCTTCAGCTTTTGCGGTGGCATTATTAACGCGAGAATCAAAAATGGCATCAACAGTTTTCTTGATAATCTCTTTCTTAGACTTAAAGATGTCTCTAACTTCCTTGGCAAGAAATTTTATCGCCTCCTGTCCCGACGTGCTCTGGATCTTCGCTTTTTCATCGTTCAATTTCTGAATAGATGCGTCTACTTCTGTCGCAAGCTGTATCTTCAAGCCATTTGTTATATTCGGCATCTTTTGCACTCGCCCTTTAACGCGGTTCATCCACTTAATTTGAATATCTACAAGTTTAAGAAGAACCTCTTTACGCTTTTCTTCCATTCGCTTTTGCGCTTCAGCGCGTTTCTGCTGGGCGGCTTGCCGCGCAGCTTGGACTTTAGCCCTACCCTCTTCAGATGCCGCGTTTACTTCTTGGGCTTTGTTGTTTTTAAAGTCTTGCCGAGATTGACGAAGCTGGGTAAGAGCATTTTGAAAATCAGCATCAGTGGTTTGCGCAACGGCTGCCGATGTCGTTCCCGCAAGGGTCGCAGAAATGATTGCGGAAACAAATAGAAATGATAGTTTTTTCATATGATTAAGATTGCGATTAAGAGCTATTGCGTAACTTCACCAAATGCCTGGTCAAGTTCCAGCAAGGTAACATCGTCGCTTGAAAAATCAGCCAAATCTTTGGAGAAATCGGCCTGATTTGCTTCTTGACCGATCGAAGCGCTGTCAGTGGATTCAGCGGCGCTTATTGCGCCATTTGCTTCGGCAATATCGCCGAGCGTCTGGTCAAGTTCGCTCAAAACGGCTTCATCGCCGGCAAATAAAACAAAGTCGGCGTCAAATGCCGTAAACTCGCTTTCTTCGCCGGTGAGCGCTGTTAAATCCACAACTTTCGGCGCTTTGCTCTTAAATAATAAAAATACTCCTCCAACTATAACAAGGACGGCAACGACTCCGATAATGATTTTTTTGTTCGTCATGATTGTCTTGTGTGTTAGTTGGTTTAAGCGGTCAACCTTTATTTTGTTTTTGAGATCACGGACTATATTACTTTGAAATACAAAATGCCCCATATAAAATGAATTTCGCAATTCAAAGTATATTAAGAACTATAACACAAAATTAAAATTTTATTACATTGTGGACTTGGCGAGAATCGCCCCGTGATAAACACGGAACGCCCTGTGTTAATCACAGAGCGAACTCGCCATCTACATTGTGGACTCACCGGGAGTCGGACCCGGACCTCGGCAATGCGAATGCCGCGTAATGCCATTTTACTATGAGCCCGTGAATGCTTCTGCGGGCACAGTGCGAATGCTTCGCCCTCCGTAGTTTTAACGAAGGAGGACAGCGCATTACCACTATACTATAGGTCCAAAAAAAATAAAGCGATGATGGCGAATATCAAAACGATAAAACTTATTTCAAAAATTTTTCTGGCTGTTTTTACTCCCAAAATTTCCGCAAAACGGGTAATTGCCACAAATCCGATAAACAAAGCCCCTATCAAACTGGCTGGCGGCAAATCAGGCAAGACCAACTTTTGGTCTCTTTCCAAGCTAATCCATTTCAACCAGCTAGAATATTTCAAAATCGTCAAATGCCAAAAAGCAAACAATGCCCCGAGACGTATCCCCCAACTCTGAAATTCAACCCAAAATCTTCTGCTCATCCTGCTTTCAACAAATTTATGGGAAGTAAAGAAAAGCAAAGCCAGTATTGCCAGGGAAATCATACCCCAGAGCAAGGCCGGGCTGGTTCTTCCGGAATAAGAAATAATACTGTGCGCCAAAGCCAGCAAAAAAGCCGCAATCCCAATTTCCCGGCGATAAATCAGCCACTTGTCAAAACGATTGTAAAATCTGGAAAAGGGACCGATTAAAAGAATCGCTCCCAATAAAACCAGAGAGGTTGAAGCTATGCTTTTGTTTAAGATGAGCAGATTAAAATATCCTCGGCGCAAAAACAAATACAAAGAAAAAACCGCCAAAATAACCAAAGCCAGTAAAAAAGCTCTAAAATATTGCCTAATCTGTTCTTTATTTATCATATTTTTGTCGGGCTGTCCGGATTTGCACCGGAACTAAATTTTCCCGAAAAACTCGTGCTACTGTTACACTACAGCCCGTTGTTGTTTTTTTATCTTTGATTTGTCATTTTTATTTTTGAGATTTAGTTTTTTATTTTCTAAGTTACCCAGTATTTTCGTTTTGTCATTTCGTCTTTTTTTGTTTCAATTTTTTCCCGTTCCGCCGTTGCTTGTTCTGCCGCTGCTTTCAAGCCATCATCTTTCATTTCTCCAAGTTTCATTATTTCTCCTTGTAAAAATTCTTTATTGTTATTTTTCGGTTCTATTAAAACAAGACCGAGCAGGATTTCCAAAATCCAGCCGATTTTAACGCCCGACTTAATTTTCAAAATATCCATAACGTCTTGGCCGTTAACCTCAAGCATCTTTACAGATATCGGGTCGCTGGAGACCCTTTCAATAACATATTTCAAATGCCTTAATTTATAGGGCTCTGCTTTTGGAACACCAGAGCCAATTCTGTCCGCCATTCGGACCTGCAATAATTCTTCCATATTTTCCAAGCCCATCCTGCCTACTAATCGTCGGACAGACGCTTCTGAAACCTCGCCAACATTATAGTAAAAAAGATGATACCTTGCAAGCCGAACTATTTTCTCAATGTCTCTCTTTGGAAAACGCAAACGGCTCAATGCCTGAAAAACCATTTTAGCGCCAATGATTTCATGGCCATAAAAAGTGGCGCTCTCTCCATCGCCCTGCTTTGATCTTGGTTTTCCTATGTCGTGCAAGAGCGCCGCTATTCGCACATTCTGATTAAATTTATTTTTCGCCGCGTAGGCCAAGGAACGGACGGAATGTTCGTAGCAATTGTATATATGATGTTTGTTTTGATCCACTCCGCATCCTTCTTCAAGTTCAGGCAAGACAAACTTCAAAAGCCCCGAATCTTTCAAAAAATCAATGCCTTGCGAAGCGTTATCCGCCATAATAATTTTCAAAAATTCATCCCGTATCCTTTCTTTTGAAATGAACTGAAGCAGAGGAGAGTTTTTGATAATCGCTCTATTCGTGTCTGGCTCAATATTAAATCCAAAGATCGTCGCAAATCTCACAGCCCTTATCATTCTTAAGGCGTCCTCATTAAATCTGTCTTCTGCGTTTCCCACTGCCCTGATAATTTTTTTATCCAAATCGTTTTGGCCGAAAAATGGATCAATAATTTTTAAATCTCCTGCCACGGGAAAAGCGGCAATGGCGTTAATGGTGAAATCCCTTCTGGATAAATCGTCTTCTATGTTCATCGCCCATTCTATTTTATCAGGATGCCGTTTGTCGCTGTATTTTTCGTCAATTCTGTAAGTGGTCACTTCTATTTCTTTAAGCTGTTCGTCGCCGGAGTCGGTCATAACAACGACAGTGCCGAAATTATTTTCGGAAAAACTGCGCAAAAAAATCGCCCCCACTTCTTCGGGCTTGGCGTTGGTCGCGACATCCCAATCATGAGGCTCCGCATTTCTTAATAAATCCCGGACGCACCCGCCGACAAGATACGCCTGAAAACCCTTATCAATCAGCCCGTCAATAACAAATTTTACTTCTTTTGGTACTTCCATATCATCTTTAATTACTACGGGAGCATTTCCCGTAGAGCTCTACAGGAAATGCTCCCGTAGTAATTATTCCATAATTCTATTTTACCCTAAAAATTGATTTTTTTCAATTTTTATGGGTAAATAAAATATAACTAACGCAAAAAGCCCCCGTAGCTTAATGGATAGAGTTTCGCGCTTCGAACGCGATGGTGAAGGTTCGATTCCTTCCGGGGGCACCAGATAATACTTTCCCGATTTTTGGGGGAGGTTGCCTCGCCGCTTCGCGGCTCGGCTTGGTGGCTTTGCGCAAGGCGCAAAGCCGCATAATCCCACGTCGCAGAAAACGAAAAGGAAGCGGATTTGTCCAATAGTTGATGGTTCGTTCCAACTTTTTGGACAAATGCCTTAATGTCCTCAAAATTGTCGCCTTGCGACAATTTTTTGGCTTTCTGTATATCTAAAATCCAACTCAGCAAGGGTTCAATCCAATTCTTTCCCATTCGTCCAAAATCTTCTTTTTGGCTCGCAAGAGAAACTTTTTATTTCAATAACTCCTCTTTCTTTTTCAAATAGTTTTCTTTGGGTATGTCGCCGTCAATATATGCCGAGACAAGTTTATCCAGTTTCTCTTGCGTAGCCGTTCTCTTGGTTTCCAGATTTTGGACGAATGTTTGCGATGAGTGGACATTTTCTTTTTCCCACTCTCCAACTTTCGCCAACATCTTTTTTGTCCACTCATCGCAAAGCGCAACACTTTGAAGCCGCGCCTTTAATTGCGAAACGAGCAAATCCTCTCGCAAATATCTTTGAGCGCAATTTCCCTTTTTCTTGGTGCAACGATAGTAGCGATATAGCCCGCCGTGTCCTTTGGCCCATTGCGCGGTGATCGCCGAGCCGCACTCGCCGCAAGTAAGCAATCCGGTAAAAGGGAAATTGTGCCTCTGTTTGGATTTGCGATGTTTCGCTTTTCGTTTCAATACTTCCTGCACAGCTTCAAAGGTTGCGAGGGAAAGAATTGGAGGAAATGTACCCTCGCGATATTCGCCGTGGTGCGCGACAAAACCAAGATACGCGCGATTGGTAAGCAAATGATGAATACTACATTTCGCAAGTGGCGTTCGGTTTTTCGTTTCAACGCCAAGCTCCGCCAAAAACTCCGACATACTTTTGAGCGT
>Ga0155489_105_pt1 | contig 20108 bp, 19 predicted proteins | sample RifCSPhighO2_12_FD_107147 | JGI IMG/M metagenome (GOLD analysis project Ga0155489, IMG submission 107147) | Candidatus Nealsonbacteria bacterium RIFCSPHIGHO2_12_FULL_38_18
CAATTTGGTTAAAAAATAGATGGTGGCAGGGCCGTAAAAAGAGAAAATTTTTATACAGTTAAAGAGATTATAAGTCCTGAAAAAATTAAATTAAACAACAACCTAATTGTTCGCTTGTTGGGCATTAAACAAAATCCAGAAATTAATGGCAAGGCGGTTGATTTTTTAACAAATAAAATTAAGGGCCAGAAAGTGTTTATGAGATTTGATAATTTGAAGTATGACAAGCAAAATAATCTTTTATGTTATTTGTATTTACAAAATAAAACTTTCGTAAATGCTCATTTGATAAAAAGTGGATACACCATAGTTAATAACGAAATGGATTACAGATATAAAGAAAAATTTAACGACCTATTAACTAATTATAATAGCTTATCATGACAGCTAAAATATCAAAAAAGTTTTCAGCGGACTTTGGCAAAAAGGAAAAAGTTTTAAATTATGCTTGCCAAACTTATCAGCTATCTCGACCCAATAAAGTGGGGCCAGTAATGGCCCTAATTAGAGAATGTCAGCCAAAAACAATAGATGAGTGGGAAAAATGGCATTTTGAAAAAGCATTTACCGAAAATAAAAGTCCCGTTAAAATAACCCCGGAAATTTTGAATGAAATAGGAGAACGTTTGTATGAAAAAATTACTGAAGTTGTAATCCCTGAATGGCAAAGTGCATTCAGGGAACTATCTTTAAAGGATTGCAAAGATTATATTTATAACTTAACAATAAATCGCGCTTACGACGGTTTTATTAGAGAAAAGTCAGTTGTAAATGATGGTTTGGTAAAACTTTTTCCAAAAGTAAAATTTGTCGAAAGCGAAAATGATCTTGATCATGCTGGAGATATAGATTATTTGGGTTTTATAGATAGTTTCGCTTTTGGAATACAAATAAAACCAATCACAGCAAAAGCAAATTTCGGAAATTATTCTGTATCGGAAAGAATGAAAAATAATTTTATTGATTTTGAGAAAAAATACAAAGGAAAGGTATTTATCGTTTTTAGTTTAGGCGGAGAAATAGGCAACAAGGAAATTTTGAAAGAAATTGAAACAGAAATAAAAAGATTGAAAAATTTAAAATTTTGATTTTATATGCCTTCGAAAGTTTTTTCAGCCGCGCCAGTGGGGCTTAGCGGACAGATAATTGAAGTTGAGACAGATGTCCATTACGGGCTCCGATGTTTTAATATTGTTGGACTGCCGGACAAATCAGTTGAAGAATCAAAAGAAAGAGTCGGCTCCGCTATAAAAAGCTCGCGATTTCAATCGCCTTTCCAACAGCCAGAAAGAATTTTAGTTAATCTAGCTCCGGCAGACCTAAAAAAAGAAGGAGCGCTCTATGATTTACCCATAGCCATCGGATATCTTTCCGCTTCCGGTCAAATAAAATTCAATCCCCAGAAAAAAGTAATAATAGGGGAGTTATCATTGGACGGAGTGTTAAGGCCCATAAAAGGAGTTCTGCCTTTAGCGCTTGCCGCCATAGAGCAGGATATGGAAGAAATAATCCTGCCTAAAGCAAACGCGGCCGAAGCCAGTTTAGTTTTGGCGGAAAACGCGGACAAGGAAAATAGTTTCAAAATAATAGCCATTAATTCTCTCAAAGAAGCTGTAAATTATCTGGAAGGAAAAATTATTATCGCTCCGTTTTCCGCCAGCCCTGAAATCTTCACGGAAAAGCCAAGTTATGGAGCGGACCTCGGTTGGATAAAAGGACAGGAAAGCGCCAAAAGAGCGTTAGAGATAGCCGCGGCCGGAGGACATAATATTTTAATGCAAGGCCCGCCCGGATCGGGCAAAAGCTTGCTGGCGAATAGTTTGCCGTCTATTTTACCCGAACTTTCCTTTAATGAATCCCTGGAAGTAACGAAAATTTACAGCATTGCCGGATTGTTGCCGGAAAAAAATCCTTTGATAAAAATCCGTCCTTTCCGCTCGCCTCATCATACGACTTCTGAAGTGGCGCTTATCGGCGGAGGAAATCCCCCAAAGCCAGGCGAGATAACGCTCTCCCACCGCGGAGTTTTATTTTTAGATGAATTTCCTGAATTTCACCGCGATGTTTTGGAATCGCTCCGCCAGCCGTTGGAGGACGGAAAAATTTCTATTTTGCGTTCCGGAAGTCATTTTACTTTTCCCTGCCGATTTATTTTAGCGGCTGCGGCAAATCCCTGCCCTTGCGGATATTACAAAAACCCGGAAAGACACTGCCGCTGCATAGGTTCGCAAATTTCTATGTATAGAAGAAAATTATCCGGCCCGCTTATTGATAGAATTGATATTTTTATTGATGTGCCGAATTTAACATTTGAAAAGCTTACCTCTATAGATGAAGAAAATACAAGCGAAAAGATAAAAAAAAGGGTTGTAAAGACGAGAAAAATTCAAACCGAAAGATTAAGGCAAGACAAAATTTTAATCAATTCTGAAATGCAGATTCCCCAGATAAAAAAATATTGTCAAATAGATTCAAGGGCGCAGAGCGTTTTGAAGCAATTCGTTGACTCCGGCAAACTTTCCGCACGGGGTTATCACAGGGTTTTGAAAATCGCCAGAACAATAGCCGACTTGGAGAATTCGGAAAATATCAGCTACGACAATCTGTCTGAAGCGCTTATGTACCGCGCGCATGAGGATTAAAACTTCAAATTTACGAACAAAAGCGGCGTAATTTTTACACGATCGTGTAAAAATTACGCCGCTTTTGTATTTAAATTTCTTTTGTTTTAAGCTAACTTAAAACAAACTATTTACTTTGGATTACGAAAGAACAGAGTGGTAAACGAAAACACATTTTCGCTTACTCCGACCGAGCGAGGAATTATATTAAATATAATTATGAGACGTATGCAAAGCATACGTCTCATAATTGTAGCAAATTTTCACTTTGAAGTTTGGAAAAAGGACCAAGAAAGCATTTCGCAATTCAAAGTAAGCAAGCTATTTGTTTTGCCATGTCAGATAAGCCCCGAGCGGGTATTTGCTTAAAAAATTTTTCGCGCCTCTTACTTCAAAATGCAAATGACAACCAGTGGCATTTCCTGTTTTTCCAATATAACCGATAATATCTCCGGCGCTTACTGTTTGGCCCGGCTGAACCAATATAGAGGATAAATGCCCATAATAAGTAACCACTCCGTTTGGGTGCAAAATTGTAATTCTTTTCCCGCCAATTGCTATAAGCCCTGTTCTTTGAATTATTCCTCCGGCAGTAGCTATTATCGGCTTGCCGCAACTATTGCCTATGTCAACAGCGTTATATGTATGGAGGGTTTGGGTTATTTTACCCTCGCAAGGAACCATAAAATACGAATCGGCCAAAGGAGCTAAAACCGGCTGAACCGCTTTTGCGGGCATTTTTCCATTTGGTATAATTAGCAAGTCCCCGATAAAAATATCGCCCTCATTAGACATACCATTAAAAGCAACTATTTCCTCTGTCTTTCCTTTATATGTTTCAGCAATATCGCTCAATGTATCGCCTTTTTGAACCATATACAGCGCCCCGGAAACAGGAAGAATAATCAGGCGCTGGTCTTGTTTTACGATAGACCCTTTGGTTAAATTATTCGCCCACAAAATAGTGTCTACGGAAATACTGAACTTTTCCGCTATGGAAGAAAAAGTATCCCCCTCCCCCACAATATACTCAATCGCCTCTTTGCGCTCCTGCCCGTTTACTTCCGAGTTGCCCAGCAAGTCGCCCAAAATTTGAGCATTCACTGTCATAGGAGGGGTTATTGCTACCGCGCTATTTGATTGGACTAAAACCATTTCAGGCGATTCCCTGATAAAATTTTTAACTGATTCGGCGAATAAATCCTGCGAAATATATTTTGATCCCAAATCGGCCGTCAAATTTTCGGCTGATAATTTTCCAGCAGAACCGCTGCTGAAAAGCCCGACGATCACAGCGAATATTAAAAAAGCCCCCGCATAGAAAATAGGGGACTCGCCTATACTAAAACTTCGGCGGGCAGGCTTAAAAATAAATTTTTTACCATAGCTCTGCTCTTTTTTATCGCCAGACTTTAATTGCCAAGATATTATCTTGGTTTTAATAGCCGTAAATCTATCCGCTAAAAATTTTAACAAGTAAAATTTAGAAATAAATTTAATTCTCGTGAGCTGTTAAGCCCTCAAGACTATTAAAAAAACCTTCGCTCAAAGGTAATATTATTCCCGTACTTTGAATTGCGAAATGCTTTCTTGGTCCCTTTTTTAAATTTCAGAGCGAAAATTTGCTACAATTATGAGGCATATGCAAAGCATACGCTGAATAATTGTAGCAAATTTGCAGCTGAAATTTGGAGAAAAGCCCAGGAAACTCTTTTTTTATTTGGCATTTTGCAATTCAAGTTTTATAGGGCTATATTTCTATCATACAAAACTGAAAAGAATTGTCAATGTTCTTTTCCACAGGCGCTGATTTTGTGCTAAAATCAAACAATGAAACTATCCTATCGGGAAGACATCCGAAACGTTCTAAAAAAATCAGGGGCAAAGCCGTCAAAACGGTTTGGCCAGAATTTTTTAACAAGCGAAAAAAAAATAAAAGAAATAGTTGAAGCGGCTAATATAAAGCCTGATGATATTGTGATAGAAATCGGGCCTGGCGTTGGCAATCTAACTCAAGAATTGGCAAAAAAAGCAAAAAAAATTATTGCCATAGAAAAAGATGGAAATATGGTGAAAATCATAAAAGAAACATTGAAAGATTATAAAAATACGGAAATCATCCAAGCCGACATCCTAAAAATCAACACTACGGGAGCATGTCCCGTAACTCCCGATATTATTAGCGATAAATACAAGGTTGTGGCAAATTTGCCGTTTTATATTGCCACCGCGATTATCAAAAAATTTATAGAAGCTAAAAACCAGCCCGAGTTGATGATTTTAACCGTCCAAAAAGAGGTTGGCCAGAGAATTTGCGCCAGCCCTCCCAATATGAGTTTGTTGGCAATTTCCGTCCAATTTTATGCCGAAGCAAAAATTATTTCGTATATCCCGAAAAAATTATTCTGGCCCAGTCCAAAAGTTGATTCCGCTATCATTATAGTAAAGCCACGGATTGACACGGATATTAAACAGATTAACACAGATATTAAACGAACGGATACGGACATTAAACAAGCTAATAAAGATTTATTTTTTAAAATTATTAAAGCGGGATTTTCCCAACCAAGAAAACAGCTTGCCAATAATTTAACGAAAAATTTGAACTTAAATCCGTTAGTCGGAATAGAATTAGATAAAAAGCAAATAGAAGGGTGGCTCTTGAAAAACAGCATAAAACCCTGCCAGAGGGCGGAAACCCTATCCCTTGAAAACTGGATTTCCCTTGCTAAAAGTTTGCCGTATTGAAAATTTACCGCAATCAATACATTAAGATCAACACAATATAACCAGTCAACATAATAAATTTTCTAAATATACTTTGAGTTGCGAAATGTTCAATAAGAAGCGGGTTTCAGGTCTTTTCTCCAAATTTCAGCTACAAATTTGAAGAAAAGACCGAGAAAGCATTTCGCAATTCAAAGATATTTATTTATTTTTTTCTGACCTGTATTTTAATATGCAGGTCTTTTAATTGTTGTTCAGTCACAAGAGACGGGGCATTCATCATTAAATCCCGGCTGTCTCCTGTCTTCGGGAAAGCGATTACTTCCCGGATATTGGGCTCGTTTAAGTTTAGAGATAAAAATCTATCCAAACCCCACGCTATTCCTCCATGGGGCGGAGCGCCATACTTAAACGCCTCCAGCATATGGCCAAATTTTTCTTTAATTTCGCTTTTTCTATAGTCCATAACCTCAAAGACAGATTCAAGCGCTTCTGGTCTATGATTCCTAATGCTTCCTCCTCCGATTTCAAAACCATTCAAAACAATATCGTACTGGGTTGTAAGAATATTTTTAATATTCTTCTTTTCTAAAAGATCTTCCATAAATTCCGGCTTGGGAGCTGAAAAAGGATTATGAGTGAATGTCCATTTCCCTTCATTGTCTTTTTCAAAAAACGGAAAATCAACAACCCAGCAAAAAGCCAGCAAATCAGGATCTTTTTTATCTTTCCTTATATCCGGCCTATCTATATTGTATTTTTCCATCGCCTCTTTATAGTTTAGCCGCGGGAAAGGAATTTCCTGAATTTTTTTTGTCGGAAAAATCGTTCTGGAAATATTAATCAAAAGCCGCTCTGTTATTTCCATAACATCTTCCCGCTCCACAAAAGACATTTCCAAATCAAGCTGGGTAAATTCCGCCTGCCTGTCAGCTCTCGGGTCTTCATCCCTGAAACAGCGCGCTATCTGAAAATATTTTTCTAATCCGGCAACCATTAAAAGCTGTTTGTATTGTTGGGGCGATTGGGGCAAAGCGTAAAAATTTTCCGGCTGGAGCCGGGAAGGAACTAAAAAATCCCGAGCGCCTTCTGGCGTTGATTTTGTTAAAATCGGCGTTTCAATTTCAATAAATCCCTCTTTTTTAAGAAAGCTCCTGATAAAATATAAGACCTCCTGCCGCGCAATTAAATTTTTTTTAAGCCGCCCCCTTCTTAAGTCAAGGTATCTGTATTTCAGCCGCTTTTCTTCATTTATTTCATAACCGTCGCTATCAATGGTAAAAGGCAATGTCTCTGCATTAGAAAAGACCTCAATTTTTTGAGCCTCCAATTCAATCTTTCCTGTCGCCAGATTCGGGTTTTGCATTCTTTCAGGCCTTTCTTTCACAACGCCCGAAATCGCAACTACCCATTCTGGCCGAATTTCTTTTGCAAAATCATAGACATCTTCTTGTTGAGGCGAAACAACAACCTGCAAAATTCCGCTTTTATCCCTTAAGTCAATAAACAAAATCTTGCCATGAGACCTTATTGTATCCACCCAGCCCGAAATCGAAATCTCTTTCCCGATATTTTTTATTGTTTCCTCGTTATAAATTCTCTTTTCCATAATATTTATAATTTTATTTTACCACAAAACAATCAGCTCTTTATTATTATTCTACTGGTAATATGCGGGACTTCTTTCTTAAAATAATCTTTGACATCTTTCCAATTTATCTTGAAAGAAGTTTCCGTATTTGGATCGTTTTCAGCGTCCTCAAAATATACTAAACTTTTTAAAATATGATGATAGTCGTGAGCGACTAACGGGTATTGCGCTTTAAGCCGTTTAATTAAATTTTCTAACGGCTCAATGTTTTTCGCGCACCAATAAAGATCAAAAAAATCTCTTTTTTTTCCTCTCTGGGAAATAGCGATAATTTTCATCACCGCAATATCTGTCCGATGAAGAATTCTGATTGAACCGTATTGGATAAAATTTTGTTTCGGGACAAAAAACGGATACGCGATAAAACTTACTTTCGCGCCGAATAATTCGCCGTAAACAGTGTTTACTTCTCCAAAACTTGTCCGCCAATTTTTATTGTTTATAAAATTAGCAAGCACAGATTCAGAATTGAATTCGGATTTTGCGGTGAAAAAATCCAAATCAACCGATCTGCGATGTCTGGATTGTAAACCAAGCGCTGTTCCGCCCGCAAGATACCAACCAGACCCATCAAGCCACTCTTGCTCCGATAAAAAAACAAATGCTTTTTTGGTTTTCAAGGGCAAAATATCTAAATTTAATTCTATTTTATTTTTAAAAGCAATGTCCATAAATTTTTTGTTTTGGGCGTCAATGCGCGAGATTTCGCGACAACGCTTTTTAATAACGCCCTATCATAGAAATTATACATCCATCTCACTTCTTTATCTCTGCCGAAATCCAAAATTCGCTCAATAATGTATTTAGCGTGTTTTTTAACATCTATATTCCTCGGATCAACATCCCAAAATAAGACTTGCCTGAATTTCATATATCTTAATTTTACCTTAATTACGAGCTGAATTCAAGGACTTAATCATACATTCCTGCTATTTCTTTTTTGTAATTATCCCCAATGATTGCTCTCCTTAATTTTAAAGTCGGAGTCATTTCTTCTTTTTCCTGGGAAAATTCCCGAGAGATCAGCCGGAATTTTTTTATTTTTTCGTAATCAGAAAAATTTTCGTTAATCGTTTCAATTTTTTCTTTGAATAATTTATTTAAAATTTCGTTTCCAACAAGATTCTCCCGATTCTCTGACAATAAATTTTTCTCCTTCAAAAAATCTTGAATTTTCTCCCAATCAGGAACAACCAGAGCGGACACAAATTTCCTGTTATTGCCGATAATCATTGACTGAGAAATAAAACAATCATTATTTAATTCTCTTTCAATAACCTCCGGCCAGATATTTTTGCCCATAGACAAAACAATCATTTCTTTTTTTCTGCCAATAATTGTTAAAAAACCTTCCTCGTTAATAAAACCAAGATCGCCGGTGTGAAACCAGCCGCGCGGATCAATGGCGTTTTGGGTCTCTTCATAGTTGTTAAAATAACCCTTCATCACATTAGGTCCCCTGACTAAAATTTCTTTATCTCCTGAAATTTTTACATCAACTCCTGAAATCGGCTTGCCGACTGTGCCAAACATAAAACTGTCTTTTTTATTAACGGAAATTACCGGAGATGTTTCTGTAAGTCCATAGCCCTCTAAAATTAAAATCCCGATTTTCATAAAAAACTTGGCGATCTTTTTATCCAAAGATGCCCCGCCTGAAACAGCCAAACGCAAATTGCCGCCAAGCTTGCCCTTGATTTTTTTGAAGACTAAAACATCAGCCAAAATATGGGACAAACTTTTTCTTTTTTGTTTAAGCGCCCAAAAGAAAATAATTTTTTTGAGCCCTTCTAATTTGCGGGTGTTATTCCAAATCCCTTCATAAAATTTTTCAAATATCCGCGGCACGGCGATTAAAACAGTCGGCTTCACTTCTGAAAGATCTAAAAGAAGTGTTTTTGCGCTTTCGGCGTAGGCGATAGTTGCGCCTGAAAGCAGGGGAATATAATAACCGCAAAGCCGTTCCAAGATATGAGAAAGCGGCAAAAAAGAAAGAAAAATATCGTCCGGCTCCACTGGCACCGCTAACTTTACCGCTCCTATATTGCTTAAAAAATTATTATGGGAAAGCTCTACGCCCTTCGGCAGTCCAGTAGTGCCAGAAGTATAAACAATGGAACAAATATCGTCCGACTGAAGCGCCACAGGCCTTAATTTATTTTCGCCAGCTTGCGCAAACAATTCGTTATAATTTATCGCTTCTTTTCTCAATTTATCTTTATTTTCTTTTTTTATTTCGTCTAAAAAAATAATATTCCGCAAAAAAGGAAGATTATTTTGAATCGGGATTATTTTTTCCAGCAAGTCATCGCTGGAAATTATTAAAATTTCCGATTGAGAATGATTTAAAATATATTCTATTATCTTAGGGCACAAAACAATATGCAGGGGCACAGAAATTACTCCCATTGACATTATTGCCAAATCAAACATTGCCCATTCCGGCCTGTTCTCTGATAAAATAGCGATTTTGCCTCCCCTTTTAATCCCCAACTGTGAAATTCCAAACGCCAAAACCCGGATATTTTCAGCCGCCTCCTTGTATTTAATCGGACAATACAAACCGTTCTTTTTGTAAAGAAATGTTGTTTTCTCGGGAAACATTTCCGCTGTTTTAAAAAATACTTCCGGAATAGTATTAGCCATAATATTTAGGGAGCATCTCCAGCGCTATCGGCACGGGAAATACCCCCGCTATATCGTTCCCATATTATTTACTTTACCATAAATTTGTGAATATGCGTATTTACTGCATCAATTGGTCTAACCGGGCTAATTAATACAGAAACTCTCCCTGCAATGGTGTGCCATTGCAGGGCTTTTTTATTCTCATATATACTTTGAATTACGAAATGCCAAATAAAAAAAGAATTTCTTGGTCTTTTCTCCAAATTTCAGCTGCAAATTTGCTATAATTACGAAGGGAGGGAGGAGTAAACGAAAACACATTTTCGCTTACTCCGACCGAGCGAGGAATTATATTAAATAGATATAATTAGGCAGATTAAAAAGCGGAGTATATCAGCCACGATCGTGGCTGATATACTCCGCTTCCATTAAAAATATTTAATATTTATTTGCATGGCTTGACCTTAAGGTGATTTATTACGCGTATGTTGTTGTGTTTATTAAATATGGTATAATGAAATAAAATCAAAATGAAAAATGACGAATAAAAATGTCGAAATTTCCCCCTACTCAATCCTCCCCCGCCCTCTATGCGTGAAGAAAATGTTTTAATTTAATTCAAATGATTAAATTTTTGAATTAAGTTTCTGCATAATTCAACGAGATTAGAGGGTGGAGAGTCCATGCGGTATTTTAACATTTTATATTGTCGTTTTGATATTTATATTATGCTTCAATATTCAAAAGAACAATTATGGCAATTATATGAAGGACTGCCCGATGAATTGAAAGCCGCTGTATTTTCAGAAACCAACGCCGATAATTTATATGAGATCTGCCAAAAAAACGAAATAAAAGACAATTCTGCAATCTCCGAAATCGCCAAAAAAATAACCTATGTTTTTTTAGGGCTCTTAAAGCCAAACGAATTACAAGATATTATATCAACCGATTTGAATATAGAAAAAAAACAGGCCAGCCAAATAGCGAATGAGATAAATAACTATATTTTTCTGCCAGTAAGAAAAAACTTGGAACAGCTATATCAAATAGAAATGAAGCCATCCGCAATGGTAAACACTATTCCAACGGCGAGAAAATCCGCCGCAATGACTGAAAAAAATAAATCCGCCGAAAAAATAAAGTCAAAAATAAAAGATCGATACAGGGAAGCGGTGGTATAAATAAAAATCAAAATGGAAAATGACAAATAAAAATGTCAAAATTTCCCCCTACTCAATCCTCCCCCGCCCTCTATGCGTGAAGAAAATGTTTTAATTTAATTCAAATTGATATTTGATATTTACATTTTAATTTTTTGTATATGGAATTCACTGTTCCTCAATTTATTGAAAAAGAGGCAAAAATAGTGGGTCCTTTGACCTTCAAGCAGTTTATTTTTGTCGGGATTGGGGGCGGAATCTGTTTTTTTCTGTTTTTTACCATTCCCATATATATATTTATCCCTCTTGCTATTATTGTGATGGGAGCCGGAACTGGCTTGGCTTTTTTAAAAATACAATCTATTCCACTGCCGAATTATATTAAAAACTTTTTCTTTTTTTTATTCAAGCCAAAGGCCTATTTATGGAAGAAAAAAAATCTACCTCCAAAATTTTTCAATCAAGAAAAAACAATAGAACAGCCTGCAATAGAGAAAAATACTTCCCTATTAAAAATTTCCAAACGAAGCCGGCTGAATGAATTATCCACTGAAATAGAATCAAAAATGTGAACCCAACTACTCAAGATTTTTTAAATTTTGAACAGATAAGAGACGGAATTATTATCCTTAAAAACAAAGGACTAAGGGCTGTTTTAATGGTGTCTTCCCTTAATTTCGCCTTAAAATCAACCGAAGAGCAAAATGCGATTCTATATCAGTTCCAGAATTTTCTTAATTCCCTTGATTTCTCCTGTCAAATTTCAATCCAATCGCGCCGGCTGAATATAACCGGTTATTTGGATATGCTTTCGGAGATTGAAAAAAAAGAGCAGAACGAACTTTTAAGAATACAAATTAGCGAGTACAAAAAATTTGTGGGGCAAACAATGAATCAAGGCGACGTAATGCAAAAAGTTTTTTATGTTGTTGTTCCATTCACTATATCTGAAATAATAGGAAATGAAAACGTGAAAAGATACTCCCCTATATCAACTATAACCGAAGAGATATTCCAAAGAGCAAAAACCCAGCTTTTCCAGCGATTAGAATTCGTTGCGCTGGGCTTGCGTTCCTGCGGATTGCAAGCTGTGCCGCTAAATACATTGGAAGTTATTGAATTGCTTTGGGGAGTATATCACCAATCAGAAGCGGAAAGAGGATATTATCCCGACATTCCTTCAGAGCTGATTGATTTTCAACGGCCACAGGAATAGCAAAAAATAATATGAAAATAAAGTTTCCATTTCTTAAAAAAAATCCGTTCAGTGGAAAAACAAACATCCCTGAAACAAAAGAGGATATTTTAACTATAGCGGATATTATAGCGCCTTCATTTATTGATGTCCAGCAAAATTATATTAAAATCGGAGAACGGCTGGCAAGGACTTATTTTGTTTTTTCTTATCCGAGGTACCTCAGCACCGGCTGGCTCTCTCCGATAATAAATCTGAATCTCCCGATGGATATTTCTTTTTATTTGCATCCGGTTGATAGCGAAGAAATTCTGAAAAAACTGCGGAAAAAAGTGACCGAAGTTCAGGCGGAACTATCGGAAAGGGAAGAAAAAGGGCTCATCAGAGACCCTGCGATAGAAACCGCCTACAACGACCTTGAAGAATTGCGCCAAAAAATCCAGACAGCCCAAGAACGGATGTTCCGCTTCGGTCTTTATATCACAATATATGGAGATTCTGAAAACGAGCTCAGGGAAATTGAAACAAATTTAAGGTCTGTCCTTGAATCGCGGCTTATTTATTTGAAACCGGCAATCCACCAGCAAAAAGAAGGATTTACCTGCACATCTCCTTACAACACAGACTCTTTAATGATTAACACTTTAATGAACACGTCTCCTCTTTCCAGCACTTTTCCTTTTATTTCTTTTGATTTAAGCTCTAATGAGGGAATTTTATACGGCATTAACCAGCACAACAGCTCTTTAGTGCTTTTTGACCGCTTTACCATGGCAAACGCAAATTCCGTTATATTCGCCACTTCCGGATCAGGTAAAAGCTACGCTGTAAAATTGGAAGCATTAAGATATCTTATGCTGGGAGTTGACGCTATTATTATAGACCCTGACAATGAATACAAATTTCTGGCGGAAGCGGTCGGCGGCTCCTTTTTCAATATCTCTCTGGCTTCTCCTCATCACATAAATCCTTTTGACTTGCCGGCGCTTCGAGAAGACGAAAAACCGGAAGACGTGTTAAGGACAAGCATTATAAATTTAGTGGGGCTGATAAGGATTATGCTGGGCGGACTTTCATCAGAAGAAGACGGTGTTATTGACAGGGCGCTTATGGAGACATACGCGGCAAAAGACATTACGCCGTCTTCCGACCCCAATAAATGGGGCAAAGACCTGCCTTTCCCAACATTGAGCGACCTTGAAGAAGTTCTTTTGACAATGGAAGGAAGCGAATCATTATTAAAGCGACTTCAAAGATTCACCAAGGGCGTCTACGCTAATTTTTTCAACCAGCAGTCAAATATAAGCGCGGACAATCGGCTGGTTGTTTTTGGAACAAGGGATATGGAAGATGAATTAAGACCAATGGCTTTGTTTATGATTTTAAGATATATCTGGAAAACCATCACCTCATCCACAAAAAAAAGATTGTTGATTATAGACGAGGCGTGGTGGTTGATGAAAAACGAAGATGGAGCATCGTTTTTATTCGGCACGGTAAAAAGGGCGCGCAAATATTGGCTGGGAGTAACAACCATAACTCAAGATGTCAACGACTTTATGCGTTCAGAGTACGGACAGCCCATTATCACAAATTCCGCATTGGCGCTTTTAATGAAACAAAGCCCGGCAACAATTGAAGCTGTTCAAAAGACATTCAACATCACCGATGAAGAAAAAATGTTGCTTTTGGAATTACCAGTCGGGGAAGGAATATTTTTCGCTGGCATAAAACATGTTTTAATAAAGGTTATCGCCTCTTACGCAGAAGATCAAATAATAACTTCATCGCCCGAAGAATTGCAGAAAATAAAAGAAGCGAAACAGGGAATATAGCTATAACAGGAAGCGTTCCCGTTATGGAATTTCTAATTTTTAATTTCTAAATAGAAAAAATAAAATGTCAGACGAAACGCCAGAAGAAACGCCACAAAAAAACGCGCCCGAAGCCGTTCGCCACCCAACACTTGAAATTAAAAAAAAAGGCGGCTGGTTTCAAAAAATCCCATCCGATATTTTAATATCGCCCGGAGGAATGGTTATCATGATCGTCGCTCTTTTAATTGAAATATTGGGCTTTATTGTGCCTTTCCCAATTCTCAATTTAATAGTAATACTACCCTTCCAAATAATTTTTTATATTTTACTGATAACAGTGGCAAAAGTTTCTATTAAATCTCTAATACTTCCCTCTGTGGCAGAGTTTTTCTTCCCTTTTCTTCCAATATGGATGATAAAAATATTATCCAGCTTTTTCTAAAATAAAAACCCCTCGCGATAAACTAAAACCCGGCGCGCCAAACGTCGGGTTTTATTTTAATTGTTTCATCAATATAGCGGAAGCATATCCCGCTATGATTATGGCGGGATACATTCCCGCTATATTGATTTTATAAAATAACTATAAACAAGGTTTTATAACGATTCTCCTGTATGGCTCTTTCCCTATACTTTCCGCGATAATATCTTTTCTCTCAACTAAAGCCAAATGCGCGACTCTCCGCTCATAAGATGACATTGGGGGTAGTTCTTTTTCTGCTTTCATCAAAAAAACATCATCGGCAGTCGCCAACGCCTCTTGTTTTATATAATCGCTTTTTTTCTTTTTATAATCATTCACATCTAAATCTAAATAAAAATATTCCGCTATTTTTTTCTTCAAAATCAACTTCAAAATATACTGAATATCAAATAAAATTTTACCGTCTTGTCCAATCAACGATTCCAGCTCTTCTGTTTTTGCGTTTATTAAAATAGTTTTTCCTTTTTCCCCCTCTAACGCCGACGCCTCAACCGTTGCGGAAAAGCCCGCTTTATTAAAAAAATCCTCTGCTATTTTTTTTATTTCTTTTTCGTTAATCATGGTATTGGCAAACTATTGTGTTATTTTGTGTTATTGTCCGCCTTGAATACAAAATACTGCTGGATTATTGTGAACAATGTCGTGGTTATCCAATAAAGGCCCAGGGCGGAAGGTATGCTCAATAACAATAAAAATGTAAACCCAGGCATAAAAATAGTCATCTGTTTTTGCATCTGGTCTGAAAAATCAGATGTTTTTTTCTGTGTCTTTTTAGGGGCAAGCATTTTTGCCTGCCAATACTGCAATACCCCGGCGATCAAAGCTATCGCCCAGTTTGGTCCGCCAAGATTTAAAAATCCTAAAAAATTTAAATTAACTTGTCCGGAAAAAGACATAAAAGCATAAAGGTTGTTCATCTGATCCGGACCTATTCCCTTCCAAAACAACTGGTAAAGCGCTATTAAAATAGGAAGCTGGATTAATAAAACCGCTATCCCGGAAAATGGATTTATTTTTTCTCTTTTATAAAGAGCGAGCGTTTCTCTGCCTTGCGCTTCTTTGTCGCTTTTGAATTTTTCTTGTATTTCTTTTACTTTCGGCTGGATTTTGGCAAGCGCTTTTTGCGACTTTATCGCTTTGGCTCCTAAGGGATACAGCGCCAGCTTAATTAAAACAGTTAAGGTGATTATAGCTAATCCCAAATCGTTCCATGGCAGATATTTGCAAAGCAAAACCAAGATATTAAATAATGGCTGGTATAAAATTAAATAAAAAAAATTGCCTATAAAACTCATCTTATTGCAAAATTCGTTATTATGAGATTAGCTTATGACAATTATCATAAGCTAATCTCATAATAAACTCGTGATAAATTTATTGTTTTATTATTCCCGCCCTTCTAAACAATTTCTCCGCTAAACCCTCTGCTTCTTCAAAATTTTTCGCTTTAAATCCGGGAAAGACAATAACAACGCAATCAAAACCTTTTTCAATAACTTGAAGGTTTATCCGGGTTAATTCCCTGAGCCATCTTTTTATTTTATTCCTTTTCACCGCGCTTTTAGAAAACTTCACACCTACCACAAAACCAAATCGGCTCGGCTCTAAATTATTTTTTATGATTTTCAAGTATAAAAAACCATCTTTATAACCACGCCCATTCTTAAAAACATCCTCAAAATCCTTTTTCTTTTTTAACCGATTTTCTTTCGACAGCATCGTCGTCGTTTATGTTGTAAGTTTTTTACGACCCTTTCTCCGACGATTAGACACAACATGTCTACCGCCCTTTGTTTTTTGGCGGGCTAAAAAACCGTGTGTTTTCCTTCTCTTCTTTTTCTTTGGATTGTAAGTAAAAGACATATTTAATTATCCCCAGCCGCTCCTCCCCAGCGAAGATTTGGCGAAGCGGGGAGAAGATTAAAAAGGGGGAGGAGTTTAAAAATTGCAAACTAAAAATTTAATTATAATTAAGTATATCTTGGAAAAATATTTTAGTCAAATTTAAGTTTTGATTTTTTTAATTGTCTTTCTTGTAATTTACTTTAAATTTAATAAAATATTTTTATTTCACATATTATCCACAGGTTATTAACACAATATTGATATTCCAATCTAATTCTATATTATTTTATTTTAATTTGACAATGGTATAATGTAATTACAACCTTAAGCCACAAAACTTAAATACTGAATTTATACCATACTTTGAATTGCGAAATGCCAAATAAAAAGTGGGTTTCATAGTCTTTTTTTTAAATTTCAGAGCGAAAATTTGGAGAAAATACCAAGAAAGCATTTCGCAATTCAAAGTATTGATATTTATAGTTTAAGATTTAATTATGACCAACGAAGAATTGTGGCAAGCTGTTCTTGCCCAAATACAATTAAATATCTCTCAAGCGAATTTCGCGACTTGGTTTAGAGGCACTGAAATATCCAATATAAAAGAGGGAACGGTTTTTGTGTCTGTGCCGAATTCTTTTTCTAAGGAATGGATGGAAAATAAATACAACAAGCCGATTTTTAAAACAATACATGAATTAAATAAAGAAATAAAAGAAATAAAATATAATGTGGAGAAAAAACTTTCTCCAAGCCAAGATATAATCGCGAAAGCGCCGAGCATTGCCGCAGACGCCGACCAGATGGATTTTCAAGAATTCAAAATAAATAAAGACACAAATCTTAATCCGCGTTATACTTTTGACTCTTTTGTCACTGGATCATTTAATGAACTACCCCACGCAGCTGCCATAGCTGTCTCAAAAAATCCGGGATCCGTCTATAACCCGCTTTTTATTTACGGCGGAGTTGGTTTGGGTAAAACCCATTTATTACAATCTATCGGCAATGAAGTAATTAAGAATTTTAAGAAAAAAACAGTTCGTTATGTTTCTTCGGAAAAATTCACATCCGAAGTAGTGGCGTCTATTAAAAATCATGAAGTGGAGGCGTTTAAGGAAAAATACCGAAAAATTGATGTGTTGATTATAGATGATATTCAGTTTTTGGCTGGCAGAGAAAAAACCCAGGAAGAGTTTTTTAATATCTTTAATGTGTTATATGAAAACAATAAGCAAATAATTATTTCATCAGATAGGCCTCCCAAAGCCATAAATTCTTTAGCTGAACGACTCCGCTCTCGTTTTGAGGGTGGAATGATAGCCGATATTAGTTATCCTGATTTTGAAACAAGGGTGGCTATATTGAAAACAAAATCTCAGGAAAAAGGAGTGGAATTTTCCGATGAAATATACCAACACATCGCCTCTGTTGTCCAAAAAAACATAAGAGAATTAGAGGGGGCGCTAAACAAACTAATCGCTAATCAAACCCTAAACAACCAAAAACCAGACCTTGAAACAACTAAAATAATTATAAAAGATCTACTATCCTCTCCCTCAAGGGTTATGACTCCTAAAAAAATAATTGAGGCGGTGGCGGAATTTTATGACTTAAAAGAAAAAGAAATCTTAAATGTTTCAAGGAAAAAGGAAATTGTCCATCCAAGGCAGATTGCTATGTATTTATTAAGAGAAGAATTAAAAAGTTCTTTTCCTTTTATTGGTCGGAAATTCAGCGGCAAAGACCACACCACAGCCATACATTCTTATAAAAAAATTGTTCAAGAATTAATAAAAGATAAAAAATTAGAAGAGGAAATAGAATTAATAAAAGAAAGAGTATTGACTATTTAAGAAGGTTAAAAAAATAAAGTGTTAAAAAATATGTTAATAAATATCTAATAAAAACAGGAGAAAAAAAATAAAAAACTTATCCCCTTTTTATTATCTTTTTATTAATCAAACAACCCCCAAATCAATTAAGATTAAAAAATAAATTATCCACAATACTAATTATAATAACAAAATATATTTATATATTTATTATTAAATAATAAAATTAATTAATAAAAAATCATGGAATTAATAATTATAAAAGATAAATTAAGAGAAGGCTTAAATATTATAGAGAGAATTTCTTCAAAATCACTTACTTTGCCAATTTTAAATAATGTTTTAATATCTACTAATAAAAATTTTTTAAATTTAGCGGCAACAGATTTAGAAATAGGTATTAATTGGTGGATTTTAAGTAAAACAATAAAAGAAGGAAAAATAACAATACCATCGCGATTATTATCAAGTTTTATTAATTTACTACCAAATAAAAACATAGAGTTTTTAGTAAGATCTGATGTTTTATTTATTAATTGCGAGAATTATAAAACCAAAATAAAAGGGCTTTCGGCTGACGACTTCCCTATTATTCCAAAAATAAATGAAAGTGATTTTATTTTTATTGATTCATATTTATTGTGCCAAAGTTTAAATAGTGTGGCTGATATCGCGGTTCCTTCAACAACTCGGCCTGAAATTTCCGGTATTTATTTTTTATTCCAAAAAAATCAAATTACAATAACCTCTACAGACAGCTTCCGACTCGGCGAAAAAAAACTTTTATTAAAAAATACAACTTCTTTAAAAAAAGATTATTCTTTAATTATTCCTCAAAAAACAACCAAAGAAGTAATAAATATATTTGGAGAAAAAACAGGAGATATAAAAATATATTTTTCTCCAAATCAAATAATGTTTGAATATCCCATGCCTGAAACAACCCATCCTCAAATTCAATTAATTTCCCGTTTAATTGAAGGTGAATACCCAAATTATCAAGAGATTATCCCCAAGAAATTCACAACCCAATTAATAATGGATAAAGCGGAATTTTTAAATCAAATTAAAACAGCTAGTTTATTTAGCGGTAAAGTAAATGAGGTTAAAATAAAAGCGGACCCAAAAAACAAAGAATTTTCTATTTTTAGCCAAAGCGCGGAAATAGGGGAGTATAATTCAATAATTCCGGCGAAAATAAAAGGCGAGCCGGTTGAAATCGCTTTTAACCACAGATTTTTATTGGATGGAATTTTAACTATTAAAAGCTCTGAAATAATACTTGAATTAAACACCAACTCTGGCCCTGGCGTCTTAAAACCAGTCGGCGACGACAGCTTCCTATATGTTGTAATGCCAATTAGGGCAAGTTAAATTTTAGGGGAACATCTCCCGTAGTCGCTATGGGAAGTGTTCCCTTAATCAACGGTTGATTTTTAGGATTTGACAAAAAATAGGAGATATGCTATCATTCGGGTATCAAAAATGTTTTTTGGTATCCGAATTTTTATTCGGATTTTGGATAGACAGATCATTGTCAAGTGAATACTGATTAAAGGAGAATAGTATGGGTAAGGTGTGGAGTTTTCTTAAAAAGCGCGGACGCAGTGTTGCAACTGGAGTAGGAATGGCAGCAAAATGGGTATGGAAGAAACTGCCAAAAACACGGCGAGGAATAGGGTGGACATTATTGGTTTTTGTTTTCTTGGTGGCGCTTTTTGTTCTCGTCTACATATTGTTGACGGGAGATGCCGAGGCGCAGCGGTTCGTGATGTGGGGGTTATGGATTGCGGTTTTGCTATTGGCAGGAGTTGCGTTGTTGAAGGTAGTTATTTTGGTAAAAAGGAGAATGGATTGGCGTACGAAAAACGCGAGAAGACGGGCTGCTAAAAAGAAGAATAAGGCGCAGATTGCGGCCGTAAGAAAGAAGTTTTGGAATCAGCCGTCTTTTTGGGTTTGGTTGGTGTTGGCTGTTTCGGCGTTAATATTAGCGCCGATGGCGCCAACATTAATACCACCAGATCTAATGGTGTTATTGCCGCGCGCTTCTCAAGTGAAAGAGCTATTGGCGATTGCGCTTGAGATTGCGATAGTCGTGGTTCTCGCCGTGTGGCTCAAGAGGTGTTTGGTGCAAGTTGGGAG
>Ga0155489_117_pt1 | contig 19865 bp, 9 predicted proteins | sample RifCSPhighO2_12_FD_107147 | JGI IMG/M metagenome (GOLD analysis project Ga0155489, IMG submission 107147) | Candidatus Nealsonbacteria bacterium RIFCSPHIGHO2_12_FULL_38_18
CGAGGAATTATATTAAATATAATTATTCGCCGTATGCTTTGCATACGGCTCATAATTGTATCAAATTTTCGCTCTGAAATTTGGAGAAAGGACCAAGAAAGCATTTCGTAATTCAAAGTAATTATGTTTTCTTTAAGGCGGAACACAAAAATCCGGTTTTTATTTTTTTTGTCAGCTGACATAATTTTAATAACATTGTCGGTTGTTTTTGCGTTTATTTTAAGATTTGACGGCCAAATTCCTTCTCAGTATTTTGAAAACGGAAATATTCTTGCGATAATTATTTTGTCTTTGCTTTTTTCTATCACTATTTTTTATTTTTTCCGGCTTTATTTTTTTTCATGGTCGTATGTAAGCGCTCACGAGCTTATCGCGCTGTTCAAGGCAATAATAACTATTTTCTTTTTTTTGACCGCTGTTTTTTTAATATTTAGCGGCCAGCAATTTTTTCAGGGCTTTCCGCGCTCTATTATTATAATCAGCTGTTTTTTGATTTTTGTTTTTTGCGGAGGAATTCGTTTTTCAAAAAGGGTTTGGATCTCTTTATTTAGAAAGGAAGAGAAAAACAAAGCGCAAAAGGTTTTGATTGTCGGAGCGGGCGACGCGGGAGAGCAGATTCTAAGGAATATGATTAATTTGAAAAATAGCCTGTTTTTTCCAATTGGTTTTGTTGACGATAATCCCGTAAAATCAGGAATAACCATACATGGAGTTAAGGTTTTGGGCAAAATCAAGGATATACCTGAAATCGCAAGCAAGAACGAAATAAAGCAGTTGATTATCGCTTTGCCGTCAGCCGGTTCAGATACAATAAAAATAGCAGTCGGGCTGGGCAGAAAAGCGGGGCTTCAAAATATCAAGATTGTTCCAACCTTAAATGAAATTATTGGCGGACAGATTTCTATCAAAGATCTTCGTCAAATTCAGGTTGAGGATTTACTTGGTAGAGACCCTGTTTCTTTATTTTTAGATAAAAAATCAATAGAGGATTTTATCAGGGATAAAAAAGTTTTGATTACCGGCGCCGCAGGATCAATCGGTTCTGAATTAACAAGGCAGATAGCGAAATTCCAACCTTCTTTGCTTTTGCTTTTAGACCAGGATGAAACAGGGATATTTAATATCTCTGAAGAGATTAAAAATAAGTTTCCACACTTGAAAATAACATCATTGGTTGCGGATATATGCGAGGAGGAGAAAATAAGGCGAATTTTTAACAAATGTAGGCCCAATATTGTTTTTCACGCAGCCGCTTATAAGCATGTGCCGTTAATGGAAAAACAACCCGATGAAGCCATAAGAAATAATATTTTTGGCGCGAAAATTATTGCTGAAACGGCGCTGAATTTCGGAACGGAAAAATTTATTTTTATTTCAACGGATAAAGCTGTAAATCCTTCATCAATTATGGGCGCGACAAAAAGAATAGGGGAGATGCTTTGTCAGACGCTTAATCAAAAAAATAATACCAAGTTTGTTTCAGTTCGTTTCGGCAATGTTTTAGGTAGCCGAGGGAGCGTGATTCCTATTTTCAAAGAACAAATAAAAAGAGGAGGGCCTGTGGAAATTACCCATCCTGAAATGAAAAGATATTTTATGCTGATACCGGAAGCGTGTCTTTTAGTTATGCAAGCAGGAGCTATGGGCAGAGGCGGAGAAGTATTTGTTTTGGATATGGGAAGACCGATAAAAATTTTGGACTTGGCCCGCGAGATGATTTTCCTTTCCGGGTTTAAACCTGACAAGGATATTCCTATTGTCTTTACAAAGCCGCGGGCTGGCGAGAAACTTTTTGAAGAAATGCTTACCGCCGAAGAGGGCGCGGTCTCCACTCAAAACCAGAAAATTTTCAAAGCCAATCTTTCTGCTGTTGATAAAGAAAAATTAAAGCAGGCGATTGAAAAACTGAAAGCGGCCGCGGCGAGAAACAGTAAAGAAGAGATGCAGGATATTCTGAAAGAAGAGATACCCTCTTATAAACCATACGAGGTTGATGAAAATTAATGATTTATCTTGTCGGTTAGAAAAACCCGCGATCGCGGATTTTTCTAACCGACCAGCGCGAGATTTTTATTATTTTTCGTTTATATGTTAAAATTACAAAATGTAATATGCGTAGAAACAATTTTTATATTTTCTTGCGTGAATACTGCGAGCGTAGGATCGCGTATGAACGCAAGCCCGTAGTCCAGAGCAAAGCGAGGGACGGATGGAAATATATAAATCCTAAAATTTTGCGAGGTTTTTGCGAAGCAAAAATATACAATCTCGTAAAATTTTGTAAGGATTTCTATTTTATTTTTATTTCCGTTATTTCTATTTCTTTAGCGGTTTTGCCGGCTGCGGTTTTTGCCAATGATTTAAAATTCAATGTTGACCCGGATTATGACCTGTCGGGCAGGACTGATGTAATGGCAACATTAGTAAAAACTTCGCCGGGAATTTATTTTTATATTGAAAAAAGCTGGTGGGATTCCCGTGGATATCCAAAACAAGGCGAAATTCTGCAAAATCTTGATAATTTATCTTTAGAGTTTGATGTTAAAATTTACCCCGAGCTTACTTCTGTTTTTGGAGATGAATGGAGGCCTGGCATTGACGGGGACGAAAGGATTTCTATTTTATTCCATCAAATGAAGGATGGGGCTGGCGGATATTTTAGGACAGCGGACGAATATCTTAGAATCCAGATTCCGGAGTCAAATGAAAAGGAAATGGTTTATTTGACGATTGACCAAGTTGATAAGCCGATTTTGAAAGAATTGCTTGGCCACGAATTTGTCCACTTAATAACTTTTAATCAAAAAGACAGGGCGCGCAATGTTTCAGAAGAAACATGGCTTAATGAAGCAAGGGCAGAATATGCGGCAACGATTTTAGGGTATGACGATATCTATCAAGGCAGCAATCTGGAGAGACGAGTTAAAGCATTTTTAGAAAAACCGAACGATTCTCTTACTGAATGGCTGGGCAGGAAGTATGATTACGGGGTAGTAGATATTTTTACTCAGTATTTGGCTGGCAACTATGGAATAAACACTTTATCTGATTCCCTGAAAACAGATATGGTTGGCATTTCGAGTATAAATTGGGCGTTGGAAAAAAACGGATTTAAAGAGGATTTCCAACAGATATTCACTAATTGGACAGTGGCTCTATTTCTAAATAACTGCTCTTTTGGCAAGGAGTTTTGCTATCTGAATAATAATTTGCGGAATTTTCGATTAAGTCCGGACATTAATTTTTTGCCGCTGTCTGCCAGCAGTTCTTTGTCTGTGACTGATGTCGCGAAAAATTGGGCAGGGAGCTGGCAGAAGTTTATCGGGGGAAATGGAATTTTGAAATTGCGATTTGAGAGCTTAGCCGGTTTGAATTTTAAAATTCCTTATTTAACGCAGGACGACAAAGGATTTTTTTCTTTAAGATATCTTCTATTAGACCAAGACCAGAAAGGCGAGTTTTATATTTCTGATTTCGGCTCTAAAAATATATCTTTAATTATAATCCCTTCTTTGCAGACAAAGATTTCCGGGTTCGACGGGCCTGACTCCACTTATCCTTTTACATACACAGTTTCTATAAAAGAAAGCAGTTCTGATCAGGAGGACGCTATAATAAAAGAACTTTTGGCGAGAATTGAGTTTTTAAAAAATGAAATCGCCAAAATTCAAATTCAAATAGATGTCGCTTTGGGCAAGAAGAATTTTTCCTGCGCTAAAATTTTAAATAATCTTTCTTTCGGCGCGAGGGGAATAGAGGTTTCTTGTTTGCAAGAGGTTCTGAAATCCCAGAAAGCGGAAATTTATCCGGAGGGGCTGATTACTGGTTATTTCGGGCGTTTAACTCAAGCGGCAGTCGCAAGATTTCAAGAGAAATATATTTCTGAAATTTTAACGCCCCTCGGTCTATCAAAAGGAACCGGCTTTGTCGGCCCTGCCACTAAAAATAAGATTAACTTCTTATTGGCAAAATAAGTTTTCCACAGGGGGGGGTGTTGACACAGGTTTTTGGAATTGTGGTATAATAAATAAATGCGGGAAGTTAAACTTCTTATTTTATTAATTTTTAATAATTTTAACCATAAAAAAACCGGGTAATTTTTAACGCCCGGATTTTTTTTAATAATAATATGACTGACAAAAAACAAGCGCGGTTATTTTCAAAAAATATTTTTGCGTTCGCAGCGGTTTTTGCCGCTGTTTTATTTTCAGCTGATTTTGTCTTGGCGGCCGCTCCGACCGTAAGTTCGGTTTCAATTACCACCACATCAGCGACCATAATTTTTAACCAGTCGGACATTGTAAGCGCTATTTCCGGCCAAGATAATTACGCGAATAGCGCCAGAAATCTTTCAAATTATCTATTGAAGTGGGGCACGGGCGTTAGCCCTACCACGGTTTATCCTTTAGCCGGGTTGTCGGATTATCAAGTTATTTTTTACGCCAGCGGCCCTACAGACGGAACAGCTTATATTTCCGGTCTTAATTTGACAGAAGGAGATAATTACAGCTTGACAGTAAGCAATGTCGCTAATACCGGTTTAGAGATAATGACAGAAGATACCGAGACCGGGACAGTGGCCGCGTCAACAGACCCTCTTATAAATTATATGGCGAATACAACTGGCACGGCTGGAACAAATAATTGTTACGGTTATCCTTGCGGCAAGGCTGGAGAGCAAATCACGATTCATGGCTTGAGATTTGACACAAGTAATTATGTCCAGATTTATAATATGGGCAGTTTGCTAGAAACAGTTACGCCCACTGACTCTGAAACAATTGTTTTTACAATTCCCAGCGATGTGTCAGTAGGCAATAATAATCTTTTAATAAAGAATAAGGGAGATAATGAATATTCCAATGGAAAATATTTTGCGGTTTATTCCGCAAGTTGCGGAGCGATAAAAGGTATATTAACAAATTCAAGCGCAGGGGTCGGAAGCGACCAAAACAATGTCCCTATCCGCTTGGAAATCTGGGGCGCTATCTATGGCCAGACAGAAAGCCATGGCAACGGATACTACGCTGTAACTGGTTATTCAAACAGTAGCTGTCAGACAGGTTCTTACGATGTAAGATTCACTACTCCGGCCGGCGCTAGTGAAGGAGCTCCGACTGCAATTGGTTTGCAGACTGTTGCGGCCAATACAATAACAAATGCTAGCGCCAAGGCATTTGCAATAGCAAATATTACTGGCTATATTAAGCCGCCCACAGGCGATACAGGAATGAATAAAGTAACTGTCACTACTCACAACGATTCCTGGTCGGTCCAGCAAAGAGCAATTACCAATAAATCAGGATTTTTCAGGGCATATGTCCCAGTCGCAAGTTCTTCTAATTATTACACAATAGAAGCAGATCCGAATAATTTCTACAATGTTTCCCCTTATCTTTATATGAAAGGTACTTCAAACCTCACTATTAGCCAAAGCGGTTCTGCCTTAAACCAAACAATTAGATTTACAGGCAAAAATGTGACTGGAACAGTTAAGACGCCAACCAGCGTTGCTTATTCCGATATTAATGCCAATCCTTCTCCTGACACGGTCGTTCCTAATGCTCATGTCGGCATTCATACTTCTGATTGGAGTGTTTCCCAATGGACAAACGCTGATTCTAATGGCGTCTTTAGCTTTGGAGTATCGGCAAGAAGCGATTATATATTAGAAGTTGAAGCGCCTTGGGGAGATAATATTTTTGGCGGCTATAGCAAGAGAACATATGCCAGTGTTAATGTTGCGGAGTCCCTTACCAACCTTGATTCAACTATTACGGGCGGAGTGCGGTTAGCTGTGCCTAATATTTTCGGCAGAGTGATGGCGGGCGGCAGCGCTCAAACAGGGCTTTGGGTGAATTTTAACAAAAGCGGAGTTTGGATAGGAGCTAATACGAACACAGAAGGAAAATTCAGATTTGCAGTATCAGAAACAGGGACATATAATTTACATGTTGATTCTCCTTCGGCAAGCTATTCTTCTTATGATGGGTCGGTTGAAATTTCCACCAGCGACATTGCCAACGGAAAAAATTTAGGGGATATTACTTTGTCCGCCCCTAATGTCACTGGTAAAGTCTATGACCCAACAGGGGTGGCAGGCCAGCAAAATATCGGAGTTCAGGTTTGTCCGTACCAAATATCAGGAACCTGTTATTGGGGGAATACTAATTCTCAAGGCCAATTTGGAATAGGCACAGTGCCAAATGGGACATGGCAATTAACTCTTAATTTATCGCCGGGCAATCTTTACGGAGCGCCGTCTACTATCATAGTTACAATTTCAGGAGGAGCTGTTACCGGTGTTTCCGGAGGAGCAACCAACTTAAATGATATCAGAATGGCAAACCCTGCTGAAACAGGTTTGACAGGAGTTGTTTATGGTCCAACCGGCAGCGTAGGACAACAGGCAAGTTTGGGTTTGCGCCAGCCGAATAGCATGACAGGCGCTTCTCAGTGGGCTAATTCAGACAGCAACGGCCAATTTGCTTTTGGTTCTGTAAGCGCCGGGACTTATGAAATGGAAGTAATGCCTAATTGGGGTTCAAGTTATTCTCGGAAAACTTATACAATCACAGTGGCTGCCAATGGCGATGTTACAAGCTCAGCCGCCGGGTTCACAGCTGTTTCTGCCAGAAATATTATTGTCCGCCTGACATCTCCGAACATCACCGGGACATTAAAAACTCCTCTTTGGAACGCGGCTTACGCTAATCTGGGAATTAGCGAAGCGGACTTTGATTCAGCTGTCCAATGGGGCTGGATAAATATAAGGCCTCAAACATTTGGAGTTGGCGGTCCCAGCGCTTCTTATGGCGCGAATACGAACGCAAGCGGCGTATTCTCAATCGGCGGAGTGGCGGCAGGGGATTATATTATTGAATATAACTCTTCTTGGGGCAGTCCTTTTTCGTCAACTCAGGCGGATATTACGGTCTCTGCCGCTGTGGCGGCTGGCACGGAAAATCTTGATTTAGGAACTGTCCGTCTTTCCATGCCTCAAGTGCGAGGCACGATTGTAAAACCAGATAATGTTACCGCTGTCCAAAACGCCTGGGTTATGGCGTATAATCCTACTAATTGGGGGGTTCAGCCAAAAGGGAGCAATACTGATTCCAGCGGCAAATTCACGCTTGGCGGGTTGAGCGACGGGACATATACTTTGGAAGTTAATATGCCTTGGGGACAGGGTTTAGTCGCGTCTTCTGATTTGCAGGTTGTGGTAACCAGCGGCGTGGGAACTATCTCCGGCACAAATGTCACAAACAACACAATTAAATTGCAGGAACCGAGCAATACGCTTTCCGGCTGGGTGAAAAAATCAGGAACCACTGCGGTTGCCAATGCTAAAGTGGAGGCGCATAAAGATATGGGTGGCGGATTTGTTGAGGCGACAACAGACAGCAGCGGCAATTATTCGTTGAAATTATCCGATGGTTCCTGGTGGGTTGATGTAAGACCTGATTGGGGGAGCGATATTGACTGGGTCTACACAGAGTCGTCAGCTCGGCTTACATTCGGCGCTTCAAGCCCAACTCAAACAAAGAATTTTTCTGTAACTCCGACAGACGCTATTATTTATGGTTATGTTAAAAAAGCGGACGCAACGGCTGTGAATAATTGCTGGGTGAGCATCTGCCAGGACAAAGGAATGTGTAATGGCAGAAGCACTGATTCAAGCGGTAGATTTTCAATTAAAGTGGCGGCCGGGACCTATAGAGTAACTGCTTTTCCGCCAGGCGATATAATGCAAACATTTGGTTCTCCGGATGAAAAAATGGTGACAGTTGCCGCCAATTCAACATCTGACGCAGGAACTTTAACATTAAAAGCTAAGAATAGCCACATAAAAGGAAGAGTGCAGGACCAAGCAGGCAGTCCGATTCAAAATGTGGTTGTTAATACTTATCAGGTGGCGGCGCCGGGCTGGGGTATGACTTATACTGATACGACAGGATCTTACGATATTACCGTGTCTTCCGGAAATTGGAATGTAATGGTTATGCCGATGTCTAATCAGTATGTTTATCAGGGAGGGCCTGTAGCTGTGACTGTTCAGGCAAGCGAAACAAAAGAGAATAATGATTTTACCTTAAAATTGGCTGACTCCACTATTAAGGGAAAAGTGAGAAAGGGTTCTGCCAGCGGGGATCTGGCGACAGATATTTTTGGCGGGGTTTGGGTACGAGACACCAGCCTTAATGATATGCTTGATTTCGGAGGGCCTCTGGATGATATGATGACAAAATCAGGAATGTCTGCGGCTAGTTCCAGTAGCGGAGGCATGGTTGGTCCGGGTATGGAAAAAGGAATGGGCACAGGGCTTTATAATGGCGCTTTTGAATTAAAGGTTCCGGCTGGGACTTATGAAATTGGGATCGGGACTCCGCCCGGCTCAAATTATACTCTTTCCGCGACTCAAACAGTTACCGTGACTTCAAACTCCACTACTGATGTCAATTTAGTGGTTATTCAAAACGACGCTACGATTTCAGGTAATTTTTATAAAGATAACAACAATAATGATTCTTATGATGTAGGAGAGGGCGTGGCATTAAGGGCAGTAGTTAATGCCGATAAAGTTGGCGGCGGCTGGCAGATGACCGAATCAAACTCTGGCACAGGCGCTTATTCTTTGAATGTTTCAGCCGGAAGCTGGTATGTTAATGCTTTTGTCGACCCATTTATGAGTTTTGGGGCAAGCCAGTATATGATTGTTTCTTCTAATAGTAAACTTACGATTACCAGCGGGAGCGCGAATACTCTTAATTTTGAAGTTAAAGAATTGGACGCCACTATTACGGGAACTGTCACTGACCCTGACGGTTCTGCTATGTCCGGGGTTTGGGTTTTTGCCGATTACGGATCGTCTGCTATGGTGATAGAATTTAACGGCCCTGGAGGTCCGGGAGTCGGCGATTTTACCGATGCCAACGGCTTGTATTCAATTAATGTTAATGCCGGAACTTATAATATAGGAGCCGGGATTCCGCCATGGGACACAAGAGACCTTATTAATCCCAATAAAGCCACGGTGGTTGTTGCTTCCGATGCTACTTCAAGCGGAAATAACTTGCAGTTTAAGGCATCAGACGCCACGATTTCGGGCTATGTCACTCTTAACGGCGTTAACCAATCAAGTTATGTAAGAGCCTGGTCAGACAGCGGGCGGGGAAATGGAACGGTCTCCACAAACGGTTCTTACAGCATAAAAGTTAATCAGGGAGAAACATGGCATTTAGTGGCAGCGGCTAAAATTAGCAGCGGTTCTAGTGATGTTCTTTACGAGTCGGCTGAAACCAGCGTGGCAGTGGACGCGGCAACCGAGACTCAGAATTTAGCATTGGTTACGACCGGCTTAACCATACCTGACGCAAAGACAGTTACTTTTGATTCTACCCAAACAAAAACCCTTACTTTGTCCGATGGTTTAACGCTTGATATGCCAGCAGGTAGCATAGCTACTAGCGGCACTGTAACAGTAACCGTGACTCCAACCGTTGATGTGAAGCCGGACTCAAAAGAAAAGCCAATAGGCATAACTTATGAATTTACCGCCAGGGACTCTGACGGACAGGAAATAAGCGATTTGGTTCAGAGTATAACAATCACAATGCCGTATAACGAGGACTTGATTGAAAGCGCGGGCTATTCAGAAGACAGCATTACTCCGAAATATTTCAACGAGACAACCGGCACTTGGGAAAATTACGATACAGTTATCCGCGATACAACGAATAATAATTTAATTATCAAGACAGACCACTTTTCATCCGGGGGTCCGGTTGGAGAGGGCGGCGTACCCACAGCGCCTTCCGGATTAACGGCTTCTGAACAAAGCTCTTCAAGAATTGGCTTGGCATGGACAGACAACTCCAGCAATGAGACAGGGTTTAAGATTTACAGGAATTCCAGCGATTCGGGCTGGGAGAGCGCAACATTGGTTACTACTACTGCGGCAAATGTCGCTTCTTACGCCAATGCGGATTTAAGCGCGAGCACTACTTATTATTACAGGGTTAAAGCCACGAACGCGTCAGGTGATTCTTCCTGGACTTCCACTGCCTCGGCAGCAACTCAGGCGGCAAGTAGCGGAGGGGGAGCGGTTTCTTTGCAAGCCGTCCAACAGCAATCATCGCAGCAACCAACCCAGCAGCAACAATTGCAAGAGCAGGTTCAAATCCAGAATACAGCGGCTCCAGCAGAACCGGCAAAAGAGATAGATTTGAGCCAGATTAAAATTCCTAACCTTGAAAAGGCAATCTCTCAAATGACGACAGCCGAACTTCGGGTAAAGATAGCCGAATTTTTGTCGGTAATCCAGCAATTGCAAACTTTATTGAATCAGCTGAGATTAACAGCTGTTTCAATAACCGGTATTCCGTCAAACTTTTCTTTTGGGAAAGTGTTAAGGCCCGGAGATGCCTCAGATGATGTCAAATATCTACAGATTTTATTGAATTCCGATCCTGATACAAAATTAACGGATTCAGGACCCGGCTCTTCAGGTAATGAGACAACCCGCTTCGGAACGTTTACAAGAAAGGCATTGATTAAATTTCAGGAAAAATACGCGAAAGATATTTTAACTCCTTTGGGTTTTAAAAATGGTACAGGCATTGTCGGAACCAAAACCTTGCTTAAAATAAAACAGATTTTAGGCAGATAGGGGATTGACCCCATTAGAAATAGCCTGCCCCGCAGGCCATTCGAGCGCTTCGACATCCATCGGAGCGGGCGTGATTCCTAACGGGGTTGACAAAATAATTTTGATTTGCTAATATCAAAATAGTGAGCGTCCGAAAGGAACTCCTCTAAGTCGACAGCAAGCCTTCCTCGAGCAAGGCTTGTTGTTTTTTTATGCGATATTTGTATAATAAAATTGGGTCAGGAGGTAGCACTCACTAAAGACTTAGTTTGGAGTTAACTCTCCTGGCCCGCCCGCAATGTTTCGCAAGCGAGCTTGTCCATATAGCGATGCGGGCGGGCCCATCCCATTCAATCTTCAATGGAGATTAAAGAGAGTGTATTTTTAAAAGATTTTACTACGATTAAAATCGGCGGGCCCGCTGATTATTTTTTTATTGCGAAAAATAAAAACGATTTAATAGAAGCTGTGTCATACGTCAAAGATCGCGGTTTGCCCTTTTTTATTTTAGGGGCAGGAAGCAATGTTTTATTTTCAGATAAGGGCTTTAGAGGATTAGTGATAAAAATTTGGAGTTCTAATTTTCAAGCCTTAAACTCCAAAATCTATGCCGAGGCGGGGGTGGAATTAAAAAAATTGGTGGAGTTTTCCGCAGAAGCGGTTTTGACTGGATTGGAATGGGCGGCTGGGATTCCAGGAAGTGTCGGAGGGGCGATATATGGAAATGTCGGCGCCTTTGGATCAGCGATAGAAGATTCTGTAAAAGAGGTTGAGGTTGTCAATATAAATAGCGGGAAAATAATTAAATTTTCAAAGGCAGAATGCTTATTTTCAAATAAGGAAACAATTTTTAAAAAGAGAAAAGAACTGATAATCATTTCCGCGGTTTTTGATTTAAAAGAAGGCAGCAAAGATGAAATTCAGAAAAAGATTAAAGAGAACATAAACTACCGGGCGAAGAACCATCCTTTGGATTTTCGTTCAGCTGGGTGCGTATTTAAAAATCAAATCTCAAATCTTAAGTCTCAAAAATTAATTTTCAAAAATCAAAATTTACTAAACGAATTTCCAGAGTTAAGACGATTTAACGAGAAGGGGATTATTCCGACATCTTATTTGATTGATAAATGCGGATTAAAGAGAAGGAAAATAGGAAGCGCCCAGATTTCTGAAAAGCACGCAAATTTTATTATTAATTTAGGAAACGCCAAAGCAAGCGATGTTTTAGAATTGATAAAAATAACGAAAAGAGAAGTTAAAAATAAATTTAGAGTGGAATTGGAAGAGGAAATACAAATAATAAAATGAATTCTCAATTCTCAATTTTTAATAAATTATCAATTTTTTAATTTTTCAATTATCAAACTGATTGAGCGGTAACTAAAAATTATATCGCGCAAAATTCGTTGCAAGCAGGTTGGTTAGAAAAACACGCGATCGCGGGTTTTTCTAACCAACCCATGTATATATTTTGAATTGCGAAATGCCAAATAAAAAGAGAATTTCCTGGTCTTTTCTCCAAATTTCAGCTGCAAATTTGCTATAACTCGTAAGCATATCCATCGGATATGCTTCCTCGTTCTATCAAATTTTCGCTCTGAAATTTGGAGAAAGGAACAAGAAAGCATTTCGTAATTCAAAGTATTTAGAAAAGTTGTTTTCTTTTTCCGCCGTGCTATTATTAAATTATTATAAATAATTTTTAAGAATATGATTCCTAAGAATTTCTTTTTTACCAAAGGCGTCGGGATCGCGAAAGAGCGGCTTACTTCTTTTGAGCTGGCTTTGCGCGATGCTGGTATAGCGAGATTCAATTTAGTCGGAGTTTCCAGCATAGTGCCGCCAGGATGCAAAAAAATTCCAAAAGAAAAAGGACTGCCATTTTTAAGTTCGGGTCAGATTGTTTTTTGCGTGATGGCAAGGAATGAAACAAACGAACCGAATCGTCTGGTGGCGGCTTCTATAGGATGCGCCATTCCGGCTGACGAAAGCCAGTACGGTTATCTTTCAGAACACCATTCTTTTGGAGAAAAAGATGAAAAAGTGAGCGACTATACCGAGGATTTGGCTGCTTGTATGTTGGCAACGACACTGGGGATTGAGTTTAATTCCAATGACGCTTGGGATGCCAAAGAGCAAGTGTTTAAGATGTCGGGCAAAATTGTTTATACCACAAACACCACTCAAACAGCCGAAGGTAATAAAGACGGGCTTTGGACATCGGTTATATCGGCCGTCATATTTATTCCGTCAGATTAGGGGCAGAATTCAGTAGTATAATTTTTGTAAATCAAGGTGAATAAAAAAAACAGCGGTCCGATGGCTATCGGACCGCTTTTAATTTTAGCTTAAAAATGCATATAATACATATAACAATAATGTCGGAAAAGTTTAATTGCATAAAATTCATCGTAGTAAATTTTCTACGATCGGAGGAATTTTACTACGATGAATTTATTAAAAATATGGGTATTTTAGGTAAAATTTTTGGCAATGCCAACGATAATTTTTTGAGAGAAACAAGACCGCTGGTGGAAAAAATAAATCGCCTTGAGCCGAAGTTTGAAAAAATTTCAGGGGAGGAATTAAAAGAAAAGACAGCTGGGCTCAAGGAGGCGTTGAAAAATGGAAAATCGCTGGACGATATTCTGCCGACAGCTTTCGGGCTTGTTAGGGAGGCGTCAAAAAGGACTTTGGAACAGCGCCATTTTGATTCCCAGCTTGTCGGAGGAATTGTTTTGCATCAGGGTAAAATAGCTGAAATGAAAACCGGCGAAGGAAAAACATTGGCCGCCACATTGCCTTTATATTTGAACGCTCTTGAGGGGAAGGGCGCTCATTTGGTTACTGTCAATGATTATTTGGCAAAAAGAGACGCGGTTTGGGTGGGGCAGATTTATAATTTGCTTGGGTTGTCGGTTGGTTGTATAACGCATGAAAAAGCATTTTTGTATGATTCAAAGTATGCGTCAAAAATTTCTAAAACATCACCCCTTCCTCAATCCTCCCCCTCTGCGGAGGGGGAGGGAGGCGGGGGAGGGAATGACAAAAGCGATAAAGAGCGCGATGTCGTCGGAGGGTTTAGGGTGATTGAGGATTATTTGAGGCCGGTAGAGAGAAAGGATGTGTATGCTGCGGATATTACTTATGGGACGAATAATGAATTCGGATTTGATTATTTGCGGGATAATTTGGTCTATGATTTAAATAGTCAAGTCCAGCGCGGATTTAATTACGCAATTGTTGACGAGGTTGATTCAATTTTAATTGACGAGGCAAGGACGCCGTTGATTATTTCAGCGCCATCAGGAGAATCAACGGATAAGTATTACCAGTTCGCCCGGCTTGCCGCCAAAATGAAAGAAGGAGAGGATTTTACGATTGACGAAAAAATGAAAGCGGCTGTTTTTACCGATCAAGGCCAGAATAAAGCGATCAAGGATTTGGGCAGAGACCCTTGGATGGATAATGATACCAGCACAACTCATCAATTAGAATCAGCGCTCAAAGCGATAGCCTTGTTTAAAAAAGACAGGGATTATGTTGTAAGAGAAAATCAAGTTGTAATCGTTGACGAATTTACCGGCCGGTTAATGTTCGGCAGAAGATGGTCTGGCGGATTGCATCAGGCGGTTGAAGCGAAAGAAGGAGTAAGAGTCCAGGAAGAATCAAAGACATTTGCCACCGTGACATTTCAAAATTATTTCCGGCTTTATAAAAAACTAGCGGGGATGACCGGAACAGCTCTTACTTCAGCCGAAGAATTTGACAAGGTCTATAAATTGGAAGTAATTGCCGTTCCTACCAATAAGCCGATGATAAGAAAGGATTTGCCGGACAAGATTTATAAAACCTGGACAGGAAAAATAGGAGCGGTTGTAAAAGAAATAAAAGAAAGGCATCAAAAAGGCCAGCCGGTTTTGATCGGCACGGTTTCTATTGAAAAAAATGAATTTTTAGGAAAACTTCTTGAAAGAGAAGGAATTGTTTTTAATATCTTAAACGCCAAAAATCATGAAAAAGAAGGACAGATAATCGCCCAAGCCGGAAAATTCGGCGGGGTCACATTGGCTACCAATATAGCTGGCAGGGGAGTTGACATAATTTTGGGGGGCAACCCGCCTAATTTGGAAGAGCAGAAAAAAGTTATTGAATTGGGCGGGCTTCATATTATCGGCACGGAGCGGCACGAGGCGAGAAGAATTGATAATCAGTTACGGGGAAGATCGGGCAGGCAAGGAGATCCTGGTTCTTCTCAGTTCTTTGTTTCCTTGGAAGACGATTTGATGAGAATTTTCGGGGGAGATAAAATAAAATCGCTGATGGAGACATTTAAGATTCCGGAAGACCTTCCCATTGAAGCGAATATGATTTCCCGCGCCATTGAGTCGGCGCAGGGGAAAGTTGAGGGAATGAATTTTGATTTGAGAAAACATATCTTGGAATATGATGATGTGATGAATAAGCACAGGGAAATATTCTATAGAAAACGGCGGGAAGTATTGGAAAAATCTCAAAACTTCCTCTTCCGCCAAGGCTTCAGCGGGCAGGCAAAACTCCCCGAAAAAGAAGTTGCGGCTTCTCACGGGGCAGGCAAATCTCAAATCTTGGAGATGGTTAAAAAGGCTGGGTTTTCGGAAGAGGAATATCTGAAGAAGGAAAAGGAAGTGGGGGAGGGGCGGATGAGGGAATTGGAAAAATTTGTTTGCTTGAAAATTTTGGATGAATTCTGGCTTGACCATCTGGAAAATATGGATTACCTAAGGGATTCTGTGCGCTTGAGAGCTTTCGGCCAGCAGGATCCGCTTATTGAGTATAAAAATGAGGGACATAAAATGTTCAAGCAGCTTTTAGAAGATGTTGATTTGGCGATTGCCAATAGTATTATGAAAACAAAAATTCAGCCCGTTTCCGCAGTTTCCGCAATTCCGCAGAACGTGGCAAAAGCAGTTCTAAAAACAGGCCTTCCTTCCGCACCTGCTCAAAAAGTAGGGAGAAATGATAAATGTCCTTGTGGTAGCGGTAAAAAGTATAAAAAGTGCTGTGGTCGATAAATAATAAATTTATATAAAAATTTATGGAATTTAAAAAAATAATTGAAAGAGCCAAAGAAATTAGAAAAATAAACATTGGATTAACGCAAAACGAAGGAAGTAAAACATGGGGATTGGCAGAACGGACTCAAGGTTTTGTCGGAGATGTCGGAGATCTGGTTAAATTAGTGATGGCGAAAAATGGATATAGAAAATATGAAGATATAAATAAGCGATTGGCTCATGAACTCGCAGATTGTCTTTGGTCTGTGATTATTATTGCCGATGAGGCGGGAATTGAATTAGAGGAGGCATTTATTAAAACAATGGAAGAAATTGAACTAAAAAAGAAATAATTTTTGAGGACGTAGAAACGAAATTAAAAAGTGTGCTTCGTAGCGAGCGAAGCGAATTTTAACAAGGCGTCACTATGTTTTTACTGATTTCTGTTAAATAATCTTGATTACGTAAAACGCGATCGCTTGTTTTAGTAGTCAACTGCGTAATTTTTTTGAATAATTGCTATGGGAAATAAAATTTGCTGATAACTTGTTGACAATTTTTATTTTTCAAATTGCGAAAAGTTGTCAATAAAATTATGGAAAAAAAATTTTTTGAAAAAAAATTGCGATGTGCTTGGAATTATCAAAAAATAATGGCGGTAAATGCAATTAGAGCGAGTGCGAAAAATGCGGGGTAATTCCTTTTCTTTATAAAATAGGTAAGGGAGAATTTTATGAAAAAAAAGAACATGTTGATAAATTAAGGCGGGACATATTGAAATAAAAAAAGCGCAGATACATTTATTTAATGTGAAAATTTGACAGCTGTTGTGGGCGGATTAGAATATAATTAGCAGAGTATAATAATAAATTATAATATTAAATTTTTAAATATACCCTATGCTTACAAATGAAGATATACAAAAAATTATAGAGGTCGTTGCGACAAAAGAAGATGTAAAAGAATTAAAAGAAGATATGAGCGCTTTGCGCGAGATGACGCAGTCGCTGTATTTCGGTAGATAAATTAGTTAAGGCGCTTGACGACTTGAGAACAGAATATGCCTCAATAATCAGTCAAAATAATCGTCATGAAAAATGGATTTCCCAAATTGCCCAAAAGGTTGGGATTAAATTGGAGTATTAATTTGTTAGTTATAAACATTGACTGATCCGGATTTTTTTTGTATCTTAAAATTAGAACATTTCGTTTGTTGATCTTTGCGACTACAATAGAATAGGGAAATTTGAGGAGAAAACTATGGCTCACAAGAAAATATATTCTGATTTATTCCATAACGATTTTGTCGCCACCGCATATACGACCTCAAATCCGTTGGGTATGCCTTTTTTTACTTTATTAGGGCATCATTCCGCAACATTGCGGAGAGCGATGGTTGGCAGGAACAGTATCTGTCCTTCATGCAATTCTGGCAGAAAAGCCAAGAAGTGCTGTCATAAAAACCAGTAGTTTGTTTCCCTGAAATTTTTCTAATCGCGATAAAAGTCCTCTCGGGGACTTTTTTTGTTTTTAAATATATGTTATATATTGAATTACGAAATGCCTAATAAAAAGCGAGTTTCAGGTCTTTTCTCCAAATTTGCGGCTGAAATTTGGAGAAAGGATCAAGAAGGCATTCCGTAATTCAAAAGGTTATAAAAATGTATAGGCATGAGCCTATATTTTTTACGGGTTTTCAAAAATGGCTAAAAAGAGAATTTATTTGATTTTATTTTTTATTTTTATTCTGGCTTTTTTCGCCGGGAATTTAAGCTGGCCTGAATATTTCAACCAGGCAGTAGATTTAATCAACAGCAAAATCGGGTCGTCATTTCCGCATTTTTGGAATGTGCCTTTCCGGTTGGGTTTGGATTTACAGGGAGGAACCCATCTTGTTTATGAGGCGGATTTGAGCGCTATTAATAACGAGAGCAGGGCAAAGAAAATGGAAGAGTTGAGGGATATTATTGAAAGAAGAATTAATATCTATGGGGTTTCGGAGCCGATTGTCCAAATTCAGGGAGAAAATCGGCTGATAGTTGAATTAGCGGGAGTTAAAGATGTAAAAGAAGCGATAAATATGATAGGCGAGACGCCTTATCTTGAATTCCGCGAAAAATTTTCTTCGGAGGAGCAGGATGAAGCGATAAAAAATATTCCGGAAGAACAAATTTCTTCTATAGTAGAAGAAGTAAAACAAAATTCCGGCAGGAATATAACAAAGGAGGAAGTGCTAAATGTTATTAAAGAAAGTTTTTTCAAGACAACAGAGCTTACCGGAGAATATCTGAAAAGCGCTGAAGCGGTTATTGAACAGAGCGCGAATAAAATTGAAATAAGCTTGGAATTTACAAAAGATGGAGAGAATATTTTTGAGCAGATAACGGAAAGAAACATAGGGAAACCATTGGCTATTTATCTTGATGGAATGTCTATTATTGACACTAATGGAGATGGCCAGATTACCAGCGAGGATTTATACGCTCCTGTTGTCCAAGGGAAAATTTCCGGCGGCAAGGCCGTAATCACGGGCGACTTGGATTTAAAAAAAGCAAAGCAGATAGCTCTTCGTTTGAATTCTGGCGCCTTGCCTGTGAAAATAGGGGAGCCGATTTCCCAGAGCACGGTTGGCCCGACTTTGGGAGCTGTTTCTTTAAATAAAAGTTTGGTTGCCGGCATTTACGGATTTTTGGCGATAGCTGTATTTTTAATATTATACTACCGTCTTTCCGGGTTTTTGGCGGTTTTGGCTTTATTTGTTTATGTGGTTATAATTCTATCTTTGCTTAAATTAATGTCTGCGACAATGACCTTGTCCGGCATAGCTGGATTTATACTTTCTTTGGGAATGGCAGTTGACGCCAATGTCCTTATTTTTTCCAGGTTCAGGGAAGAATTAAAATTAGGGAAAAGTTTCGGAATCGCGCTTGAAGAAGGTTTCAGGAGAAGTTGGCCGTCGGTGCGCGACGGGAACCTTACAGTAATTATAGTCGCTGTCATTCTTTTCTTTTTTGGCACAAGTTTTGTAAAAGGATTTTCGCTCACCTTGATAATCGGAAATATTGTAAGCGTTTTTTCCGCCAATTTTATCACAAGTTATTTAATGAGAGCGTTTGTAGGCACAAGGTTTGAAAAATGGAAATGGCTTTGGTGAGTCAAAATTTTCTCTCTTTAAATATATCGTTGTGCTTTGTGTGTGTGCCTTGTGTGCCTATCTGGTAGGCACACAAGGCACAGGCATATAGGCATGGTAGGCACATAAATAAATGGGTGATGGATAATTTTTAATTATGCATATAAGATACACAAAATATCGTTTAATATATTTTATTTTTTCCGCGGTTTTGCTGTCAGTGTGTTTAGCGATGATTTTTATTTTCGGACTAAAACAGGGGATTGATTTTACTGGCGGAAGTATTTTGGAAATTGAGTATAAAGACAGCAGGCCATCTAACGAAGAAATAGCTAACAAATTGACTGGCCTTGATTTAGGGCTTTCATCTATCCAGCTGTCAAGAGAAAAAGGGGTCATATTGAGGATGAAAGACATAAATGAAGGGCTTCACAACGAAGTAATCTCGCAACTTAGTGAAGAAAATAACGGAGTAACGGAAACAAGATTTGAATTAATAGGCCCTACGATTGGCAGAGAGTTGAGGACTAAAACGATTATTTTAATTTTACTTGCTCTGCTGGCAATGGTTATTTATATTTCTTTGGCTTTTAGGAGAGTCCAAAGGCCTTTGGGTTCTTGGTATTATGGTTTGGCAAGCATATTATGCCTTTTTCACGATATTATTTTTCCGCTCGGCGTTTTCGCGGTTTTGGGAAAATTTTTAGGAGTTGATATCTCCATTTCAATAATCACGGCGCTTTTGACTGTTTTAGGCTCTTCAATAAATAATACTGTCGTGGTTTTTGATAGGATACGGGAAAATCTTTATTTGGCGAAAAGTTCCTTTGAAGAAATCGTTGATATGAGCTTAAATCAGACATTAAGCAGGCAGATAAATACTTCCTTGACCGCTTTATTGGGATTGACGGCTATATTTATTTTTGGAGGAGAGACATTGAAATATTTTTCTTTAGTTTTAATTTTGGGAATTATAGCCGGGACTTATTCTTCATTTTTTATTGCAGGTCCTGTTTTAGTGGCTTTGGACAAATGGCGCAGGAACAAA
>Ga0155489_104_pt1 | contig 15060 bp, 14 predicted proteins | sample RifCSPhighO2_12_FD_107147 | JGI IMG/M metagenome (GOLD analysis project Ga0155489, IMG submission 107147) | Candidatus Nealsonbacteria bacterium RIFCSPHIGHO2_12_FULL_38_18
ACGGACAAATACATTCTTAATCTCCTTAACTTTATTTCAACTTATCAAAACAATCCCCGCCTGTCAATGGGAGCGTAATAAATTTTGCTACGGAAAAATTTACACGCCCCTATTGCAATTGAGACCAGTTCCCAATTTTACTGCTCAACATCTTTGCGATCTAAAATTTTGAAGCCGTCGGATATGGCGCCACAGAAAAAATCTTCCAACTGACTGTGATCGCCGTTAGTTTGAGCTTTGTATAAATAAGCATAATAAGCCCGTTTTTGTTCCTGGCGGATAATGGCCGGCGCGAAATTAGCGCGAAGAAGCATAAAATTCATAATCAAACGACCAACACGACCGTTGCCGTCCGAAAAAGGATGTATTTTTTCAAAAACGCTGTGGGCGCTGGCAGATAAAGCAATAATATCATCTGATTTTTTATTAGCGAGATCAATAATTTCCGACATCAATTTCGGAACGCTCATAAAATTGGCAGTCGGCAAATTAACGCCAACAATTCTTACGGCGTGGTTGCGATATAGGCCGGCATCTGAACGAACGCCGTTCATCAGAATGCTATGAAATTTAAGAATTAAATTTTCGCTGATTTTTTCTTTTTTGACTACGCAGTCAAATAAATAATTTAAAGCTGTTTGATGATTTTTTGCCTCAAACTGTTCGCTCAAGCTTTTGTTTGACAAGGCGACATTATCAAACAAAATAGCTGCCGTGTCTGGCTCGGTAAGAGTGCTGCCTTCTATGCGATTGCTATTATAAGTAAGTTTTAATATAAATTGGTCGCGAATATCCGGATTATCCAAAATTTCAAAAATAATGCTTTTGTGTTTTAATGATTCTTGTTTCAAGCCCTCTTTTTTTACCGCAAGCTGTTCAGTTATAATAATCTCTTTTTGTTGTATTGTCATACATTCTATATTACCAAACTTTATAAAATTATATAGTGCGGGTAGAGGGATTTGCACCCCCACGGGATTTCTCCCGCCAGGTCCTAAACCTGGCGCGTCTGCTGTTTCGCCATACCCGCAGATTATTTTTTTTACATAGCGCATCTATACGGCTATTGACATAAAGAATTACTTTTTGCTACAATTAAAATATCACGATGAGAGGACTACCAAAGGGTTTCGTCCCGAGGGAATGCCTCTTTTTTTATTTCTTTAATTTTTCCTTGAATAACTGGATATTAACAACAAAACCGCTAAATTTTCTCAATAAAGATGAGAAGCGAACATTTGGAACAATTATTTTAGCCAACTTATTTTGTTCGGTTAGATACTCCACCAAACAATAAAAATCCCCGTCTCCGGAAACAATAACGGCTTTACTATAATTAGGATATTGAATCATCGCATGTAAAACTAATTCGGCATCAACATTACCTTTAATTTTTGCGGCGCCATTCTCTTTTATCGCCAATGTGGGCTTAAAAATACAGACATAACCAGATTCTTGCAACTTGGTATAAAGCGCTTGATTCCCGGAAATATATCCTATAAATAAGTATGCTTTTTCAACTCTATACTTGTCTTTTAGAAATTTCCTGAATCTTAAAAAATTCAAAATCCATCCTTGGCTTTTAACTCCAAGATTTAAATTTTGGCTGTCTATAAAGGCGTAATTATTATGATCTGTTTTCATAGTGCTTGAGGTCATACACTAATTTCTTATTTTTTATTCTATATTCCCTGATTAAAAAATCAATCCCGCTCCGATGAACATCAGAGCGGGATAATTTATTTTTCCCAGACACCAATATAGAAAGCCAAATTTATAATATTATGCTCCGGGGCTAACTATTGACCCTGCGAACATTACCAACGCTTTGGCTACAAAAGCCACCACCACGCCGATCAAAGCGTAAAGAACATAATTTCTTGCTTTTTCTGTTTTCGCCGGATCGCCAGCCGCTGTTATGAAATGGAATGCCGCTATCAAAATAAAAATAACAGCCACCGCTATTAAAATAGCGAAAAGCCAATTCGTGATATTGTCTACTACGGTGCCGGCGCCGCAACAAATAACTGCGGTTCCGGGGAGCATAGCCGCAAAAACTACCAACGGAGAAGCCAAAATAGCCGCTGAAGCCAGACCTGTTAATATTTTTTTCATATTTTTTTTACCATGTTAAATAATTCCGCTTTTGGCGGAATTGCCCGCAGGCATTTAACAGGGTGAATTTATTTTCTCTTTTTACTTTTTTGTCTGATTGAACAATTTCGACCTTTTTTATATTATATAGACCCGCTGACTAAAGATTTTTCTACTGCAATTTTTATCTTTCAGCTACAAATTTGCTATAACTCGTCGGCTTATGCTCCGCATAAACCTCCTCGTTTTATCAAATTTTCGCTCCAAAATTTAAAAATTTCGTCACGAAAATCTTTAGTCAGTGGGTCTATTTTTACCAGAACTCTGAATAAAACATCAATATTATGGGAACATTTCCCGTAGAATTCTACGGGAAATGTTCCCGCTATTATTGGAAGCGTATCTTGGTTTTGCGAACGATTCGTTCTTCCTGCTTCTTAATTCCTCTTTTGCGACTGCCAGGTAGCAACACAAGCATTTTTACAACATCTACACACTCATTCATCTATTTCAGGTATGTATCCTGGCGGTTGTGGCGCATATGACGGTCTCGTTTGTTCTTGCTGTCGTTGCTCCTCTGCCCACCAATCTTCCTCTTGACTATCGTTACCACCCTGAGCACTACTTGTCCCAGCGCTAATCGCATTCTCCACAAAATAAACAATCGCTTTTGCCGATACGGCAACAATTATTGCAATTACAGCGTAAAGAATCATTTTTTGCGCCGCTTGAAATTTTGCGGGCTCGCCTCCTGCGGTAATAAAAAGGAATCCGGCTATTAAAATAGCTATTACAGCTGCCGAGAGCAATATAGTAAAAAGAACATCGGTGATTCTATTTATAATAGCTCCCACAGAAGTATCGGGAGCTTGCTTAATATTCACACCACCCACGGTCTCCGCAAACGAAAACATCGGAGCCAATAGCGCGACAGCGAATAATAGAACGAAAATATATTTTTGCATAAAATATTGCTCTGCAATAGACACGGATTGATGGGGATTAAGCGGATTAATACCGATCATTATCCGCATAAATCCGTGGTTTTGCGAAGCAAAAATAATTATTTAACTTGGAAAATTTCTTGGAAAAAACTAATAATGCCTTTTGAAGCGATAATAATTATCAGGCCTATTATCGTGTATTTTATAATATCCTTGGCGGTTTGCACTTTCTTCGGGTCCTCGGCCGCCGTAAGCCAATAAAATCCGGAAATAATAATCAAAAGCGGGGCTATCCATAGCGCGACATTAAAAATAGCCGTGATAATAACCTCTATCAACCCCTGGAAATCTTCCACATTCAAAGGATTTGGAATTATAATTGTCTGGCTGGGAGCAGTCGCCGCCAAAACAGCCAAAGGGGAAAAAACGACAATCAACAATGGAACAATCGCGATTTTTTTTAGAGATTTTTTCATCAAAATATCAAAATGTAAATATTAAAAATCAAAATGACAATGTAATATGTTAAAATACCCAACCTTCGGACTATACATCCCCACAAAATTCATTTTGACATTTTAATTTATCATTTTCCATTTTGATTTTTAATTTTTGATTTATTGATATACCAATGTTAGACATCCTCACGTTCATTTTTTGATAAAAACAAGACAGTAGTGGTATTTTCCGGCAGAAATTTCTTTTTCCAAATCAAGCCCCAAGTCAAGGCAGAGCGTTTTTATGTCTTCCGGGGAAACCCTGTTTCCTTCCGGCCCCTGCAAAGCAGACGGCGACCAATCAATTATTGCTAATTTTCCGCGTTTTTTCAAAATCCTGATTGCTTCTGATATTATAACTCTTTTATCCGCAACCTGAAAGAGCAGGTTGGGGATAAGCACCAAATCAAGATACAAATCAGACAAAGACGACCCCCTTGATTTTTCCAAATCAGAATGGACGATTCTTATATTATTCACCCTTTCTGAAATCGCTTTGCTTTTCAAAGCCGAGAGCGGAGCTGTCTGAATGTCAATGGCAAAAACAAACCCGTCTTCCAAAATATTCGCCAAAGGAATTGCAAAACCTCCGGAACCGCATCCAAATTCTGCGGCAAGCATATTGGACTTCAGACCAAGCCCATTGAGGATTGTCGTCGGATTAAGAAATTCACTTTGTCCTTTTTCTAAAACCATGTTTTTAACTCAAAATTCAAAACTCAAAACGCAAAACCATAATTTAAAACCTTAAAACCATTTTCTTCCCCGCGCTTCCTTCCATCCGATGACCATCGGAGGGGAGGATTAAGGAGGGGGTAGTTTTAAACTTTAAGGTTATAGTTTTGAGTTTTGAACTTTGAGTTTTGAGTTTCGTTAGATACAAGCGGCTGACGCCACCTTGTCTCCTTCTTCCAGCCGCATAATCCTGACACCTTGAGTCGCCCGGCTGATTTTTGGAATTAAAGCAACCTTTGTCCTGATAACCTGTCCGTGTTTTGAAATAACAATCAAATCCTCATCCTCGTCTCCGCCAACTATTTTTGAAAACACAAGCGCTCCGGTTTTTGAAGTGGTTTTAGCTGTTTTAATCCCGCTCCCTCCCCTGCCCTGTATTCTATATTCTTTCAAATCCGTCCTCTTCCCATAGCCATTTTCCGTCACCACTAATAAATATAAATCCGTTTTTTCCTTTTTATTGGTTATTGGTAATTGGTTATTGGAAACTCTGATGATGTCCATTCCCACAACCATATCGCCTTTTTTTAAAGAAATCGCTCTAATGCCGGAAGTTGCCCTGCCCATCTCCCTTATTTCTTTTTCTTTGAATTTTATTGACTGGCCGTTTTTCGTGGCGATTATAATATCGTTATCTCCGGAACTTTTCGCCACTTTTTTCAAAAAGTCGCCTTGCCTGAGATTTATGGCTATTAAGCCTGATTTTCTTACATTTTTAAATTCCTCCAAAGCCGTCCGTTTTATTATACCATTTTGAGTTACCATCACCAAATCCTTAACTCCTGTCTTCTCATCTTCTTTATCCAAAGTTATCAAAGACAAAATTTTGTCCTGGGGAGTAATTTCCAGAAAATTCAAAAGCCCGCGGCCTCGCGCCACCCTTGTTCCCTCCGGAATTTCATAGACAAATGTCCTAAAAACTTTTCCCGAATCAGTGAAGAAAAACAGAGAATCGTGGGTCTGGCAATCCAAGAAATGTTCAACCACATCGTCTTGCAATGTTTTCATGCCCATAATTCCCTTACCCCCTCTTTTTTGGATTTTATACGTTTCCGGATTTATTCTTTTTATGTAGCCTCCTTGCGTCAAAGTGATTATTGTTTCCTCCAAAGGCACCAAATCCTCCTCAGCTATTTCCCCGACCTTCTGGCTGAAAACTTTTGTCCTTCTGGCATCGCCGAATCCTTTTTTCGCTTCTTCTATTTCGCCCCTTACCACTTCTTTTATTTTATTAGGGCTTGCCAGAATTTCCGTCAAGTCCTTTATTTTCGTTTTAAGCTGTTTCAGCTCTTCTTCAATTTTCGCCCGTTCAAGTTTTGCCAACGCGGCTAATTTTGTTTCCAAAATCGCGTTCGCTTGAATTTCCGTCAAAACGAATCTTTTCATCAAATTATTCTGAGCATCCTCCCTGCTTTCCGATGATTTTATAATCCTAATCACCTCGTCTATGTTTGCCAGGCATTTATGCAGACCTTCCAAGATATGCGCCCGCTCTTTGGCTTTGTCCAAATCGTATTTCACGCGCCTCGCTACCACCTCTTGGCGGTGGGCAATAAAATAACTCAATGCTTCGGCCAAAGACAAAACCCTTGGCTGCAATCCGTCAACCAAGGCAAGCATATTCAAGTGAAACGGCTTTTGCAAATCAGTGTATTTATAGAGCCGGTTTAAAACCTTTTTCGGATAAGCGTCTTTCTGAAGGTCCATTACAATCCTGGTGCCGTCTTTGTCTGATTCGTCGCGGATGTCTTTTATGCCTTCAATTTTTTTCTCTTGCACAAGATTGGCAAATTGCTTAACCAACTCTGATTTCTGCACCTGGTACGGAATTTCTTTTATTATTATCTGTTGTTTGCCGTCTTTTTCTTTTTCAATTATTTCAACTTCGCCTCTTACCATAATAGGCCCTCTACCCTGCGAATAAGCTGAAAGTATGTCGTCTTTGCCGTAAATCGCTCCGCCGGTCGGAAAATCAGGGCCTTTGACAAATTGAAAAAGGTCTTCCGTGTCTGATTTGGGATTGTCAACTAAATATATCAAGGCGTCGCAAAGCTCGCTAAGATTATGAGGCGGGATATTAGTCGCCATTCCAACAGCTATGCCAAGAGAGCCGTTAAGCAAAAGCTGAGGAAGAGGAGAGGGCAAAAGAGTCGGCTCTTTTCTCGTGCCGTCATAATTTTCCCGAAAATCAACTGTGTTTTTGCCAATGTCTTTTAATGTTTCCTCCCCGACTTTGGAAAGCCGCATTTCCGTGTACCTCATTGCCGCGAATTCACCAGGGTCGTCTAATGAGCCCAAATTTCCCTGTCCTTGTATTAAAGGATATCGCAAAGAAAAATCCTGCGCCATTCTGATTGCCGCGTCATAAACCGATTGGTCGCCGTGAGGATGATAACGGCCCAAAGTGGACCCGACTACCGTTGCGGATTTCCTGAATTTAGCTCCGTGAGTAAGGCCGTCTTCATACATTGCGTATAAAATCCTGCGATGAACCGGCTTTAGCCCATCTCTTGCGTCAGGAAGCGCGCGGGAAACAATTACAGACATTGCATAATCAATATATGAATCGCGCATTTCTGCCGATATTTCCCGGCCTTGAACGCCCTTAATAATAGGAGCGACATTGCCCTGCATTTCGTTCTTTGCCTCGTTTGGTTTTTCGTTTTTTTCTTTTGCCATTTTTATTTAATCTATTCAACAATCACTTTCACCTCCGCAGTGTGATTATCCGATAATAACACTGATATTTTTGGTATTTACATTTTACATTTCTTTGTCTGCGCTGGCTAAATTATCTATCAAGAAATTCTGAATGTCCAATCTCAACGGTTGAACATCAATCGCAGGCAGACCCGCGCCTTCCATAAATCCTTTCTCCTGGAAATCCGCCATTTTCCTTTGGACATAAAAAATATAGACAACGGATAATGCCAAACCAATTACAACAACTGCTACCCAAAGTATTATCTTTTTGGCATTTTCTGGATAATTTTGTAATTTTTTAAAGAAATCCACAATACGAATTTTTAATTTCTAAATAATTTCTAAATGTCTAAATTTTTAATGACGACGGGTTCGGTTTAAAAATTTAATCATTAAAGCATTATTTACAAAATTAAAAATTGGAAATTAAAAATTTTCGTTACGGTTGCAATATTATCACCTTCGCTTCCTCGTTTGAAATATCTTTTTTCCTGATTGACAACTTCGGCAAGGCCTCCAAGGACTTTATCCCCAATATCTTCAAAAATTTATCAACCCCATCAAGCTCTGTTCTTATCTGCGGGATTTTATAATTCATCGGAATAATTATTTTTGGCTCTATCTGCGACATTATTTTAACCGCTTGCTGGCTATCCAAAGAATTTCCTCCTCCGACTGGAATCATTAAAACATCAACCTCCCCGATTTTCTCAAGCTGTTCGGTTGAAAGCTCTTTTTCTCCCAACAATCCTAAATGGCAAATTTTTATATCTTCCGCCTCAATTGTGTAAATAGTATTATTTTTAACAGCTCCCGCTTTGTCCGGCTTTGCCTCTGACTTCACGCCTCTCATATATATCTCCTTAACATCATATTCTCCCGGACCGCCAGCCCAAAAATAAGCGCCAAACGCATTTTTTTCCGCTTCCGGATTCGTGAAAAGCAAAACATCTGCTTCCTGCCTCGGAGAACGCAAACTGCCCTCCTTGCTGGGCGGATCAATCAAAATATTAACCGGGTCTTTAATCGGCTGGGCAACTATCTTAAAACAATTTTCTCCATACCAATTGATATTCATAAAAACTCAAAGCGTAAAACGAAAAATGTAAAACTAATGTGTCGCTTCGCGACAATATATATTATCAATTATGACAGGGGCATTCCCCGTCCATAATTAATACCTTGATTTTACATTTTTCATTTTAAGTTTTAAATTCGCTTTTATTTTATTATATCATAACCAAAAATACGATTCAACTTTTCGCAAAAATTTTTAATTTTTCATCGTAGTAAAAAATCTACGATCGTAGGAAATCTACTACGATGAAAAAACTATTGCATTATAAAAATCTCCGTGATATAAACAAAATATATTTTACATCTTATGGAAAAAACTATTGATAAAGAAAATTATCCGAAACCATTGAGAGTCGGCGAAATCGCAAGAGGTGAAGTCGTGAACAAAGGCAAAGCCTCTGTTTTTTTGGATTTGGGACCAAGAGGCGCGGGTATAATTTACGGACGGGAATTTTATGAAGCGAAAGAAAAATTGAAAAACTGCAAAGCAGGCGATATTTTTTTCGCTAAAGTGGTTGATACTGAAAACGACGACGGATACACAGAGCTTTCCCTTACAAAAGCAGGCAAAGAAATAGCATGGGAAGACCTTGCTCAAAAAAGAAATAATAATGAAAATGTTTCAGTCAGAATTTTAGGCGCCAATAAGGGCGGTTTGCTTGCCGAAGTTTCCGGCATTCCGGCTTTTCTGCCTGTTTCGCAATTATCTCCCGTCAATTACCCAAAAGTGGAAAATGGGGATAGCCAGAAAATATTGAAAGCACTCCAAAAATTCGTGGGCAAAGAAATGGAATTAAGAATTTTTGACATTGACCCGCAAGAAGAAAAACTCATACTCTCTGAAAAAGCCAAAGAAAGCGGAAAAATAAAAGAAGCGCTAAAAAACTATAATATAGGAGATATCGTTGAGGGAGAAATCACGGGCGTAGTGGATTTCGGAGCATTTATTAAATTTTCATCCTCTGCCGATAATACAAAAATCAAATCAAAAGACAATGTTTCGGACGAAGGCGAAGAAACAGCCAGCTCTCTTGAGGGCTTAATTCACATTTCTGAACTTGATTGGCAATTGATTGACAATCCGTCTGAAGTTGTAAAAGTGGGTCAGAAAGTAAAAGCAAAAATAATTGACATTTCAAATAACAAAATTTCGCTTTCATTGAAAGCGCTAAAAGAAGACCCGTGGAAAAGCATTGAAAATGATTATAAAAAAGAAGACACGGTTAAAGGTGAAGTGGTAAAGATAAATCCTTTCGGCGCTTTTGTTAAAATCGCAAAAAATATCCAGGGTTTGTGCCATGTCTCCGGATTTGATTCCCAGAAAAATATGGGAGAAACCCTGAAAATCGGCGAAAAATACAATTTCCAAATCATCTCAATAGATCCCAAAGAGCACAGAATGACGCTAATGTTGGTGGGTAGTGAATAATCTATATCTGATTAGCGGCCATATCAATATTAAGAGACAGAGCAACGCTCTGTTTTTTTGTTCTCCTTCGCCTTACGAAGGAGAACAACCCTTCCGTAGCCCCGCCCTCAATTGATGGCGGGACGAAGGATGGTATTCAATTATGGAAGTTCCGCTATTGACAAATTGTAGCGTTGTATGGTATAATTAAACCAGAAAAGTATGGGTAAATTTTACCCTAAAAACACATAGTATAGTTACACGCTTCATTATTTTTCGCTTCGCTTATAAAAGCGAGCAGAAAGGAAGGTCGCTATGTTTACGACAATGGCGAAGAACACGAATCTTGCGAACAACACCGCCGCCGAGATCTGCCCAGTAACGGGCGAACGGGAAAGGAGGCCGGGCTGCGTGCTTGGTTGGCGAGGCCGGCAAGAGTTCGAGACATTGAAGAGCGAGGCGATGACAAAAAGCAACCCCGCTCCGGACATCTTCGTGTTCGCCGCCGAGAATGGGGCGAAGACAATCGCCCGGCTCCAGCGAGAATTGCAAAGAAATGGCAAGGAGGAAGACGAACGACTGGCGCAAATTCGCGACCATGCCGAGGCGCAAGTCGCGGAAGAGCTTCGCGCAAACCGCATTATGGTTTTCGCGGACCAACGGCAAGAGATGATAGATAAAATCGTCTCAAGACTCGCTCGCAACGACAATGCCATTCAGAAAATCAAGGAGCTATCCAAGAAGCTGAAGAGGAAAATCCAGCTTCTCCAAACCTACCTCCGGCTCGAGCTCCCGCGCATGAAAGCCGACGCCCGGAAAAAGCAGGTGGAAAACTGGTTCGCGGACCAAGTCCGCGAACCGAAAATGGCGGTTGTCGCCTGACATCCACCGAGCGTCAGCCCCCGCCTCCGAGACCCGGACGCATCAAAACCCCTTGCGACAACAAGCAAGGGGTTTTCTATTTTTTGATTACAACTTACTCAGATTTTATACGATCGTATTAATTATGAGTATCCTTCTTCTCTAAATTAAATTGGGAATTTGAATAATTTTTCAAAAAATGCTAAATTAAAAAATATCTCATTCGTTAATTAATGTTCCGCAACACCCGGTGTTCCGGAAATAAAAATAATGAAATACCTTGCTAAAAATTTTATTTACATCATTATTATTCTTTTAATCGTTTCAGCGGTTTTCGGCTTAATCGGTCAACCCAGCCAACAAAAAAACATCCCCCTAAGCCAGCTTGCAATAGAGATATCACAAGGCAATGTTAAAAAAATAACAGCTTATGATTCGGATCTTTCTATTACATATAAAGACGACGCTCAGGCAGTATCGCGCAAAGAGCAGGGAGTAGGGCTTTACGAAACTTTGAAAAGCTATGGAATAAATGAAAACGTTTTAAGCAAGATGGAAATAAATATCCAGCCGGCAAAACAGGATTTGCTTTCCTGGCTTTTCCCGATTTTGATTTTCGGAATACTGCCTTTAATACTTTTTGGAGTATTTTTTTGGGTGATAATTAGACAGGCAAAAGCCGGCGCGACCCAAGCGTTTTCTTTTACTAAAGCAAAAGCACGGTTATTTGGAGCAGAAGGCCATCCAAAACAGAAAATCACTTTCAAAGATGTTGCAGACCTGAAAGAAGCGAAAGAAGAGCTGAAAGAGATCGTTGACTTTTTGAAAAACCCGAAAAAATATTTGAAAATGGGAGCCAGAATTCCAAAAGGCGTTTTACTAACCGGGGCCCCTGGCACTGGAAAAACATTACTCGCAAGAGCCGTCGCTGGAGAAGCGGATGTGCCATTCTTTTCTGTCTCCGGTTCTGAGTTTGTGGAAATGTTTGTGGGGGTCGGAAGCGCCCGAGTAAAGGACTTATTCGCCAGCGCAAAAAAACATCAGCCAGCCATTATCTATATTGACGAATTAGACGCCATCGGACGGCAGAGAGGGTCTGGAATGGGCGGAGGCCACGACGAAAGAGAACAGACGCTAAACCAAATTTTAGTGGAAATGGACGGCTTTGAACAGGACTCAAAAATCATTGTCCTCTCCTCAACAAACAGGCCGGATATTTTGGATTCCGCTTTATTAAGGCCAGGCAGATTTGACAGAAAAGTAGTTCTTGATATGCCTGACATTGACGGCAGGGAAGAAATCTTAAAAATCCACTGCCAAGAAAAGCCATTGGCGCAGGATATAAACTTGCGAGAAGTCGCGGAAAGGACGCCTGGATTTTCCGGAGCCGATATCGCCAATGTGGCGAATGAAGCCGCTATTTTAGCGGCAAGAAGAAATAAGGAAAAAATTTGGCAAACGGAATTTTTGGAATCAATTGAAAAAGTTCTGCTCGGCCCGGAAAGAAAAAGCCATATTTTATCAAAAAACGAAAAAAAAATCGCGGCCTTCCACGAAGCTGGACACGCTTTGGTTTCATCTTCTTCCCCGGAAGCGGAACCAGTAAGAAAAATTTCCATCATTGCCAGAGGAATGGCGGCCGGCTATACTTTGAAAATGCCATCCGAGGAAAAAAAGATGAAAACTAAAAAAGAATTTATGGCGGAAATCGCGACCTTGCTTGGCGGATACTGCGCCGAGAAAATAAAATTCAAGGAGATTACGACCGGCGCTTCAAATGATTTAAGGGTTGCTTCCGAGTTGGCAAGGCGGCTGGTCAAAGAATACGGAATGTCTTCTCTGGGCCCTGTTTCTTTTAGCGAAAAAGACGAGTTGGTTTTCTTTGGCAGAGAATTTTCTGAATCAAGAAATTATTCCGAAAAAGTCGCGACAAAAATTGACGACGAAGTGGAAAAATTTATAAAAACTGGCGAAAAAGAAGCGCTGGCGATTCTGAATAAAAAAAGAAAGCTACTGGACAAAATAGCGGAGACATTGGTGCGGGAAGAAACCATTGAAAAAGACGAATTTGAAAAAATAATAAGAAACGACCTTGATTTTGCTTCTCCAAAAAAAGTCAAAATAGAACCCAACGCAAGCCCTATAATAGAGCCCAAAAAATCCTCTAAACCTCGCTTCGCATCTTCAAAAATAAAACAAAAAATGTAAAATAATTAACTCTACTCGGGCGCCCGTAGCTCAGCTGGTTAGAGCATCACACTTATAATGTGGGGGTCGATGGTTCGAGTCCATCCGGGCGCACCAAATTGGACTTCGTGATTTTTTGGAAGCCAAAGCGATAGTTTGCTCGCCACGCCGTTCGGCGCGGCGAGCAAACCTCTGCTTCCCCCCACAAAAAATCACGAAGTCCAATTTGGTGCCCTTTGTTTGAAAATGCGCGAACCTTCTTTGAACGAAAAATGCACGACATTTATTAAATTCATTTTATCAAAGTTTTTGGAAGACGCCAATCACGCAATGCCTCCGCGCCCCGCCACAGGCGGGACTATGCCTCAACAAAATTTTCTTCCCCATTTTTCAGATTTCGCCCCCCCAAAAAAAATTCAAATAAGGAAGAAGAAAATTTTGTTTCGGCGTTCTGCCCTATCGGGCAGGCGGAGGCGGTCCGACGCTCGCGAGCAAAAAGTTTCCCTCCCCCTCAAACTCCCTTCCACTTTTTGCCCGCTCGCCGAAATGCGGTTGGGTGTTCTGTATACAGACCTTTGGCGGGTGCGTTAGTTTAATAATTTTAGCATTTCGTTCGGTGTTTTGCCGTTTAACCCGCAATGTTTTGTATTGTTGTATTTTTTGTTCCAAGTTCTTAATTTTTGTTTTAAATCTTCAAAGGATTCAAATTGATTTTCATCGTAGAATTTTTCCTGGTCGGTGCGGTGCGAGCGTTCCACTTTCCCGTTCTGCGCAGGCTTGCCCGGATCAATCAGATAGTGCGGAATTCCGAGCTCATTGCACAGAATATCGAAAGCATGCAATCTTGGATGGGTTGGGTCGGTCGACCTGTCATATCCTAAATATCTGTTGGTAAATATTGAGCCGTTGTCTGTTTTAACTGACATGATTTTAAAATCAGCAACAGTCATTAATTCTTTTAGGAAAGCGATCGAGCTCACATTATCAATATTTTCATACGCCTGCAAATGTCTCCACCGGCTCGCGCAGTCAATTGCGGTGAATTGGTAGCATCTGCGCTCGTCTATGGGTTCGGGCACGAACTTTACGTCAATTTCGACGATTTCTCCTTTCTTCAATGGTATTCTAACATAGTTGTATGTAATTTTCCTTGTTCGGTATTTTTTAGTTAATCCTTCTTTTTTAATTATCTTTTGAACAGTTTGATAATGGATAACCACGCCCTCATCTTCCAAATCCCAGCTGATCTTTTTAGCGCACTGTTTTTCCTTTTTTCTGATTTCAATAATCCGTTCTTTAATTCGTATCGGCGTTTCCCGAGGATTTGTTTTCGGCCTTGTCGACTGCGGTTCCAATCCGGCCTCGCCGTGTTTGCGGTAAGTAACCAGCCATCTTTCCAAACTGCGTTTCCCGTGCGGACACACTTTTGCAACGTCAACTAATTTTACTTCTTTATTGATGATGGGCAATACCCACCTTAAACGTTCTTCCTTAATTGTTTTTGGCATGTTTTGGCACATACCGAGATACTATCAACTCTCGGTAAAAACCGCCATATGTCTGTGTACATTACCTGGGCTTATTGAAAATTAAAATGTATTATGTTATCATAAAAGTATTATAGATAATTCATTTTAGTATGGAATGTATTTTTTGTAAAATTGCGAAAGATGAGGCGCCAGCGCACAAAATTTGGGAAGATGAAAAGCATCTTGCCTTTCTTTCTATTTTTCCAAATACGGAAGGTTTTTCCGTGGTAATTACAAAGGATCATTATCCGTCGTATGCGTTTGATTTACCAGAAGAAGTTCTGATTGGATTGGTAAAAGCCGCGAAGCAGGTGGCAAAATTGCTCGACGCGAGATTAGAAGATGTTGGACGGACAGGAATGATATTTGAGGGTTTCGGCGTGGATCATATTCATGTGAAGCTTTTCCCAATGCACGGCACCAAGATGTCTAAATGGAAACCACTCAAGTCGAATGTTGATAAATTCTTTGAAAAATACGAGGGGTATATCTCCTCACACGATTACAAACGAGCTGATGATGAGAAATTATCTGAACTTGCTAAAAAAATAAGGAAATAATAGCAGAACCATATTTATACTAAAAAAGAAGCCCTGGCTGTACGATGACAGTCAGGGCTTTGTTGTCACTAACGCTCCAGTTACGGAGTGAGTCGGTTGACACCTCGATAGAGGAACGTCACTTCACGCACGCTCTTGAGATTCAACATCACCATGAGCATGCGGGTGAGACCGAAGCCGTACCCGCCATGCGGTGGACATCCGTAGCGGAAGAAGTCCAAGTAATACTGAATGGGCTCGAGCGAGAGCCCCTTCTCCTTGGCCTGCTCCACCAGAACATCGTAGCGATGCTCGCGTTGCGCTCCCGTCGTCACCTCAAGCCCCTTCCAGAGAAGGTCGAAACTTTTGGTGAGATGGGGTTTGTCCTCAGGTCGCATATGATAGAACGCACGCACGACCGACGGATACTCGGTAACGAAAACGAGGGGTTGAAGGGGGAGGGAAACTTTTTGCCCGCGAGCGTTA
>Ga0155489_128_pt1 | contig 13484 bp, 14 predicted proteins | sample RifCSPhighO2_12_FD_107147 | JGI IMG/M metagenome (GOLD analysis project Ga0155489, IMG submission 107147) | Candidatus Nealsonbacteria bacterium RIFCSPHIGHO2_12_FULL_38_18
GAGGAGATTAAAAAGGCTTATGATGTGGAAAAATTGGCGCATCAGGAGCTGGAGCGATTAGACGAAGTGAAGGACCAGTTTTTGATGGCGACTCAGCATCATTTGAGGACGCCGATTACTTCAATGATTGGTTATACGGATATGCTTTTGGACGGATTTTACGGCGATGTTTCTCCGAAAACAAAAGAGACATTGCTCAAATTAATGAAGTCGTCAAAAAATTTAAACAAGGTGGTTAATGAATTGCTTGACCTTTCTCAATTCCAGCTCGGCAAAAGCGCGATGGTCCTGAAGCCCGGGGTGGAAATTATGCCGATATTAAAAAGTATAATAGCAGAAGTGAAATTGGAGGCGAAAGAGAAAAAATTATATCTGCGGATGGAAAAGCCGGAAGAAGAAATTCCAGAGATTAAGGCGGACGCGAGCAAACTTGAAGTGGCGCTTACGAACTTAATAGACAACGCTGTGAAATATACGGCAAAGGGCGGGGTTAAAATAAAAGTGGAGCGGCCGGATTCAAAAATCAGGATTATTATTAAAGACACGGGCATGGGCATGGCGAAAGAAGACATTGAGAAACTTTTCAGCAAGACATTTGAAAGGGGCGAGGAAGCGAAGAAAATGTTCGGGTCAGGCAAAGGCATCGGACTTTATTTATCGTATAATATTATAAAATCGCATAATGGGAAACTTTGGGCAGAGTCAGATGGTCCGGGCAAAGGAAGCAGTTTTATCGTGGAATTGCCGGTGTGATTGCGAGTAGTCAGTAGATAGTAGTTAGCGACCCCCTCCTCGCTCCTCCCCCTCCGCGGAGGGGGAGGAAATTTGACGAAACAATAATTTTTAAGTAAGATGTAAAAATATGAAGAGAGTATTTCTTATTTTTTTATTGTCCTTTTTTTTGATTTCTTTGGCTGGATTTGTTTTTGCGGAAGAGAATAAGGGCTTGGTCCCCTGCGGAAATCCCGGGCAGAAACTCTGCACGATTTGCGATTTTTTTGTGCTCGCTTCCAATATTATAAATTTTATCCTGTTTACGATCGTTCCTCCGTTAGCGATTTTGTTGTTATCTGTTGGCGGGTTTATGTATATGATAGCTTATATGGCGCCGGGGCAGGGGCCCGGCCTTATTACCAGAGCAAAGAGCGTCCTTGTTTCCACTCTCATCGGATTAGTCATAATCTACGGCGCGTTTATAATTGTCGGCACATTTTTATCGCTTATAGGATTGGCTGATTGGACAACAAATATTTACGGCGACTGGATGCAGGGCAAATTTTTTGAAATAAAATGCGGAGGATCTAGTTCAACTCCATCTACTCCGTCGTCAACAAGGGGGGGGCAATACCGTAACGCCTAAAAGTTCTACGCCCAAAACACCAATCACGCCATCAACGCCAGCGACAGGAGGGGCCTTTCTCCCAACATTCTGGGATAAACTTTCTGATAAAGAAAAAGCGGATTTTGTAAGTAGTGAAACTCCAAGATTGGTCAAGGATGGTATTGAGGATGTTGGGCTATGGACTGAAACAACGGATGGAAAGTATGTGGTTGTTATTCTTCCCCTTATGGATGAATATTATAAATTTTCTCCCAGTGAACTTAATGAATTAAAAGTTGCCGCTAATGAGGGGGCACGGATGGCGATAGAGAAATCTGTTCAAAATAAAAAAGCCCTTATAATAGAAGATGTTAGGGCGTTAGAGAAACCAACTTTTGATTACATGTTGAATGATTATATTGTAAATGGGATGAAAAAAGAAAAAATTAAAATGGACGGTAGCGAAGATTTTAAGCCCGCTAGTTCTTTCAAGGTTGAAACTACATATCCTCACCCTCAATAAAATTTATAGCCCCCATAGCTCAATTGGCAGAGCAGCACCCTCTTAAGGTGATGGTTGTAGGTTCAATTCCTGCTGGGGGCACTATTGACAAAGAATTGAAAGTATGCTATCTTAAAGATAGTTCGATGCACGATTAAGTGTAAGATATTACATATTTTCCCTTTTTAGGGAGAAAGGAAGCGCAAAATGTTGTACGGGGCGTTGGTTCTCGCGATGACGATCGGAACGATTCAGGGGCAGGCGAACGATAATTCGCCGTTTGCGTGGATCTCTGTCTCCACCGCTCTGGATGAGAAACAAGGGAATCTCAATGTATTCATCGGAAAAGAATCAGTTGTCAGTATCGAAGGCGATTCTGCCGGAGCGAAGGAGGAGTGGAATGAATTCTACTGCCTTTTCAATGGCGGCTTCAGAGTTTCCTCGTTGCGCCTCTGCGTTATCGCGGAGTTGCAGATTCTGCAAGGAGAAAAGGGCGAGAAGGGTATTTCCTTTTTCGGGAAGGCGATATTCTCCGTTGATGAGGGGAAGGATGTCATCAGGGTTAATACCTACACCTACGCGATTGAATCGCATAAGTCGTAGCGTCCCTCGTCGGCTAAAACAAGGGAGAGGCAACAAGCTTCTCCTTTTTTGATTTGAAAAATTGAAAAATATAGCGCAATAAGCTATAATTAAATTATATGGAAATGAATGTGAGACAAAAAAAGAAGATTAGAAAAATAGCTGAAAAATATCATTTGAAACTGATTTTGCTTTTTGGTTCCCGCGCTAATGGCAGAATCCACAAAGAAAGCGATTTTGATGTTGCTTATCTGCCTAAAAAAAATCTTGCCTTTGACCAAGAAAATTATCTGAATTATGAATTTACGAATATTTTTCAACACGACAGAGTGGATACGGTTGATATGAGAAAAGCGCCGCCCCTTCTTCTTTGCGCTATTTTCCGCGAATGCCAGATATTATTTAAGGAAGATAATTTAATTTTTCCAACTTATAGGGCATACGCTTTTAAGAAATATATTGAAGCAAAACCGCTTTTAGAGTCGTCATTTAGAAAATAACTAAAAATATATGACATTTGAACAATTATTTGTTAATAAAAAAATTAAAGATATAGAAAGTTATATTATAGAAACAAAAAACTTTTTAAGGTTTTCTGATGAAGAAATTTTGGAAGATTCTGGGAAAATGCATATTGCGGAACGGCTTTTGCAGTTAATTGTTGACGCAATGCTGGACATAAATCAGCATGTAATCAAGGAGCAGGGATTGGAAATGGCAGAAGATTTTCAGAATACTTTCTATATTTTATCGGGAAATCATATTTTGCCAGAAGATTTTGCCGCTAAAATCGCTCCTGTCGTGGCGGTAAGAAATAGAATAGTCCACGGTTATGAATCTTTGGATAAAAAATTGTTTATCAAAAATTTGAGAAAAAATTATTCCGACTTTGGTAAATATGTCAATCTTATTAAAAAATATTCAAGAAATTGACATTGTGAATGTTTTAGAGTAAATTAAAATCATTATGATTAAATCAATTCAATTATAAAATTTATGCTGAATCAAGAGGAAAAAATAAAAATAATTGAGAAGAGCAAGGTTCATAATAAAGACACCGGGTCGTCCGATGTCCAAATCGCTTTGCTTTCGGAAGAAATAACAAAACTGCTTTTGCATTTGAAAAAGCACCCGAAGGACTTCCTTTCAAAAAGAGGTCTGTTGAAAATGGTTTCCAAAAGAAGGAAGTTGCTGAAATATCTCCAGAGCGAAGATCCGGCAAGATACGAGGAAGCGATAAAAAGCGCGGGGCTTAAACGATAATTTCGCAATATGGTTATTAAACATATTGGTCAAAGAGTCGGGGTGTTGATTGATGTCCAGAATATGTATTATTCTGCCCGCAATCTTTACAATTCCCGCGTTAATTTTAGAGAGATTTTGAAGTTGGCGGTAAGCCAGAGAAATCTTATCCGGGCTTTCGCTTATGTGGTACGCACGAAAACCGGAGAGGAAAAGCCCTTTTTTGAAGCGCTTTCAAAATTAGGCATAGAGACAAGGATAAGGGATTTGCAGGAATTTTACGGAGGACAGAAAAAAGCGGATTGGGATGTTGGCATCGTCATAGACGCTATAAGAATGGCTCCGAGCGTTGATGTTTTAGTGCTGGTTTCAGGCGACGGAGATTTTATATCTTTGGTTGAGTATCTGAAAAATCAAGGAAAAAGGGTTGAGGTTATCGCTTTCGGACGGTCCGCCTCTGCTCATTTAGGGGAAATCGCTGACGAATATATTGACTTAGAATCAGAGCCGGCAAAATATCTTTTGAAAAAATAATAGAAAGTTGTGTGCCTACCTGGTAGGCACACAAAGATAGGCACACAAATAAAGCAAATTGAAAAAAATATATGAAATTTGAATTAAAATTGGGCGAGAAAATTTTGATGGTGGAGATAAATGATTTAGCGGAGCAGGCGAGCGGAAGCGCGATAGTTCAGTTGGGAGACACATTAGTTCTTGCAGCTTGTGTAATGAGCAAGGAGACCCGCGAGGATTTGGATTTTTTTCCTTTAACAGTTGAGTATCAGGAAAAATACTACGCTGCTGGAAAAATAAAAGGACCGCGCTATATAAAACGGGAAAGCAGGCCGTCTGATGAAGCGATTTGCAACAGTCGTCTTATTGACAGGGCGATAAGGCCTCTTTTTCCAGAGTGTCTAAAAAATGATGTCCAAGTTGTGGCGACTGTGCTCTCATGGGATGCTGAAAACGACCCTGACACAATAGGGCTTATATCCGCCTCGCTTGCTTTGGCTGTTTCTAATATCCCATGGGGCGGGCCTGTGGCGGCGGTAAGAGTGGGCAGGAAAGAAGGTAAATTTATCTTAAATCCGAACTACGGAGAAAGGGAGCGGTGCGATTTGGATATATTATTTGCCGGAGTTATTGAAAAGGGAAAATTGCTGGTTAATATGATAGAGGGCGGCTCGGAAGAGGCGGAAGATAGCGCGGTTTTGGAAGCGTTTGATTTCGCGGAGAAATATCTGAAAGACATTGTTTTGTTCCAGGAGGAGATAATAAAAAAAATAGGCAAGAAAAAATCAGTAATTAAAGCGCTGGAAAAAGACAGCGACTTTGAAAAAGAAATTCAGAATTTTTTGGGAGAAAAGTTAGAGAAAGTTCTTTACCAGAAAGATAAAAGCAAACGGGAAGATGATGTATTTAATTTGGAAAACGACTTGATTTCATTTATTGGAGAAAAGTATCCTAACGGGGGAAAGAAAAAATATGTCCGCGATTATTTTGAAAAAGAAATTGACAGGGTTATAAAAGGAAATATATTAAAAAATGACAGACGGCCCGATTTGAGAAAATTAGACGAGGTAAGGGAAATTGGCTGCCAAGTAGCGATTCTACCGAGGACCCACGGCTCTGGCTTGTTTATGCGGGGCCAAACAAAAGCGCTTTCTATTTTAACTTTGGGCGCGCCGGGCGACCAGCAGATTTTGGAAGGAATGGAAATTTGCGGGAAGAAAAGATATATGCATCATTATAATTTTCCGCCTTATTGTTCTGGCGAAACAGGCCCTATGCGGGGGCCTGGCAGACGGGAAATCGGGCACGGCATGCTGGCTGAAAAAGCGATCTTGCCTTTGATCCCGAGCATTGATGAATTTCCATACACAATAAGAGTTGTGACAGAAATACTTTCTTCTAACGGTTCAACTTCCATGGCTTCTGTTTCAAGTTCTTCTCTTGCTTTAATGGATGCTGGAGTTCCTGTGAGAGCTCCGGCAGCAGGCATTGCTATTGGATTAGTGCATGACAAAGAGACAGGCGAATTCAAAATTCTTACTGATATTCAGGGGCCTGAAGATCACTACGGAGAAATGGATTTCAAGGTAGCCGGCACAAAAAAAGGAATTACAGCTATTCAGATGGATGTCAAAACAAAAGGCATAAGCAGGGAAATAATGGAACAAGCGCTTTTGAGAGCCAATAAAGCGCGGCTGGAAATTTTGGAAAAGATCGAAGAAGTTATAGCTGGTCCAAGAAAAAAGCTTTCCCCTTTTGCGCCTCGGATTATTACTATACAGATAAATCCGGAAAAGATAAGAGAGGTTATCGGCGCGGGCGGAAAAATAATAAATAAAATTATCAGCGAAACTGGAGCGACAATTGATATTGACGATACTGGTTTAATATTCATCACCGCCGTCAAAGAGGAATCAGCGAAAGCCGCTGAAGAGTGGATAAAAAATATTACAAGGGAGGTAAAAGTTGGCGAGATTTTTGAGGGCAGGGTGGAAAGGATTATGACTTTCGGCGCTTTCGTGGAAATTTTGCCGGGCCAGGACGGATTAATTCATATTTCTAAATTATCCGACAAAAGAGTGGACAGAGTTGAAGATATTGTGAATATCGGAGATATGGTAACTGTTAAAGTAATTTTAATTGACGACTTGGGTAGGATTAATCTTGCTCTGGTGCAAAAGTAGAAAAGCGGCACTTTCCAATAATTCTTTAAAAATGGTATAATAAAAATAATTATAATGGAGATAATTATTTTTTATCCATTTTTTTCTTATGCCCGAAGAAATTATAATCCCCACGGGGTCTATACGGACGATGAAGAAAGATCTTGGGGTAACGCAAGGGGGGAAGGCTGGTTTTTTTATTGCGGAAAAATCCAAACCAGTTTTTGGACAGATCAGCCGAGGCCAGACCTCGGTGAAATCAGTCGAGGCCAGACCGCCGTCGCCTTTAGTGGAAGAAGCCGCTGTCCAAAAAGAGCCATTGTTAACAGAAATAAAAGCGAAAGAGCCGGTAGGGCTTAATATCACTGCGGAAAATTTTAGAAAGGCGCAGAAAGAGGAAGAAAAAAAACGGGAAACGCAGATAAGAATAGCGGCAGAAGCGGTTGAAGCGAGAAAAAGAGAGCAGGAAAGAATAGAGCAGGAACAAAGGGCGCTGGAAAGAAAAGCGCGAGAGGAGCAAGAGAGAAAAGAGAGAACGAAAAGAGAGGAAGAAGAAAGGAAAAAATTAATTTTAGCCGAAGCGGAAAAAAGAAAAGCGTTGATTTTAGCCGAAGAAGAAAAAAAGAAAGCGCAAATTTTGGCTGAAAAGGCAAGGGCTGAATTTGAAAATTCTTACGATGGCAGGAAAATTGTTCTTGGTCGGAAACAAGAAGAAGCAAAAGCAGAGCGAACGGCCCTGCAAAGCGAAGTTCAGAGGAGTTCAACTCGGGTAAAAAATTTGAATTTTGCGAAAACGGAAATTTTAAACGCGACAAAAAGATTAAAATCAAGCTTTAAAGAAATAGTTGACGGCGAGCGAAAAATTGAAGAAGAAGCGCGTTTAATTGAGACGAAAGAAGCGCAAGCCATTAACCCTAATACAAAAAAACAGATAGAGGAAAAAAGGTGGAAAATGGAAAAAAGAAGAAGGGAATTTGAACAAAAAAGATGGCCTTGGGACGATAAATTAAGGAATTTAGAGGATAAATTGGAGAAGATTGATGTTGAAATCAGAGACGCTAATTTTGAAAAAGAAAATGTCAACAAAAAACAGAATGAGTTGCTACTTAAAGAAGAAAAAATTCGGTTGGAACTTGAAAAAATCAACATAGATGAAGAGTTAAAAAAAATGGGCGAGCTGAAAAATGCCGCAGAAGCGAAAAAAGCAGAAGTTTTTGAATCTTTAAAAAAAATTGAGATTGATTTGGGCGATATAATGACGCAAGAAAAAATCGTAGAAGATGAAAAAAGAAATGTTGACGAACAGGAAAGGTCTATTCGGGCAATTGAAGAAAGGCGGGAGTTGGAAAAGCAAAGATGGCAAATAGAAGAAAAAAGGCGCGATATTGAAAAGAAAAGATGGGTGGTTGATGAAATAAAACAAAGCGCTCAAGCGCAGTTAAAAAGCGCGGAAGAGAGATTGGGGCTTATTGATAGTAGGATGGAAAGCCTGAGGAGTAGGGCGGATGAGATTAATATTAAATTGGGGCTGAAACAGCCGGAGGCAAAATTGGTTCAGCAATCACCGGAAGAAGAGCCGAAAGAAGCGTTAAAAGAAGCGCCAAAAAATTTACCGAGAGAAGAGACGGCGTCGTTGAAAAAAGAACTTGCAAATCAGTCTGAAATTAAAAAAAATATCGGGCAAAATCTTGCGGCTATTAATGGTCAGCTGGCCGCGGAAGGGGTAAGCAAGGAAAGGCAAGAACAAGCGATGTTGGAGATAGAAAATGCCAGGAAAAGGATAGAGGCGCTTAAAAGAGAGGCGGCAGAAGCGCGCGCTCGGCAGAAACCAAAAGTTTCGGAAATAGCGATGCCAATTGAAGGGAAAAAGGCAATTGAGGAAGCGCCGACCAAGGAAGAGATAGAAGAATCAATGGGGTTAGAAAACAAAGATATTTTGAACGGAGATAAGGGGAGGGAAGAATTATTAAGTCGGATAAGGTCTCCTTTGGATAGGAAAGAATTTGGCGCAGGAGCTGAATTTTATAAAAATTTTGAAGGAATTGCTCAAAAAGAAAAAAAGGAGGTTGAAAACAGAATCATGAAAAATGAAAGTATCCAAACAAGACAAGACGGAGTTGTAGTACCGCTTGCCAAAAAACCATCAAAGGGGGAGAAGCTTTGGGTAAGATTGTTTGTGGTTATTTTTGTCATTACTTTATTGTTTGCCAATCTTACTTTTTGGTATTGGTATTTTAAGATAAGAAATCAAACGCCAATTGGAGAGCCTAACGCGGTTCCGGCTCTTGCGCCGGAAGCGCCGATTACTCCTATAAGTCCGGAAATTTCCGCGCCAAATTCTTTGATTATAACTGAAAACGAAAGAATGTTGAGAACAGACGCAACAGGAATGCGGGGATTAATATCTGAAGCTATCGCCGAACCCCAAACAGAAGGCCAGTTCAGGAGATTGATTCTAATAAATAAAAACGAAAATAATGTCTTTAGTATAAGAGAATTTTTTGGAGCGTTGGGCGTTGTCGCGTCGGAAGAATTCTATCAGCAATTGGATGATGATTTTACCCTGTTTATCTATTCCCAAAATCAAGGAAAGCGAATAGGTTTTATCAATAAGATGAAAAACAGCAATGGTTTTACTGGATTAATGGCTGGGCTTGAGCCGAATTTATTAAATGATTTTCGTAATTTTTTTTCCTTGATAGGATATGAAGGTCCTGCAGTTGCCTCTTATTTTAGAGACGCTGATCAGGCAGTCGGATATGGCGGGTTGAATTTCAGATATCAAACCTTGTCAGCCCAAGATATGGGGATATGTTATTTTATTTCATCTGATTATTTTATCTTTACAAGTTCTTGGGAGAGTATGGAAAATACTCTTAAAAGGGTCTTTGGGATATAATAGAAATAAATGATTTAACAGATATTATTATGAACAAAAAAGATCTTCGGGAAATTAAAAATAAATTAGAAAACCAGAAAATAGCAATAGAAGTAGAGCTTGGGAAATTCGCTAAAAAAGACGAACGGCTTAAGGGCGATTGGGACACTAAATATCCAAAAACAGGAAAAGCGGACAGTAGTCAATCATTAGAAGACGCGGCTGACCAAGTTGAGGAATATGTAAATTTGCTTCCGATTGAGCATAATATGGAACTGCGGTTGCACGATATTGATTTGGCTTTGGAAAAAATAAAAAATGGAGAAAAAGGAAATTACGGGCAGTGCGAAAAATGCGGAAAAGATATTCCAGAAGACCGTTTGATGATTTATCCCGAAGCCAGAAAATGCGCCAAATGCGATAAAAAGATTTGAAAATTTAACCCCCGCCTCAATCCTCCCCTCTGATGGTCATCGGGAGGGAATATTGAGGAGGGGGAGGGAAAATAAAAATAAAAAGAAGAGGGCGCGATGTTTATTCGCGCCCTTTTGTTTTGTCAAGAGAAGGATACCAACTAGGGGGTTATGTTTCTTGGCTTCGTTTCGCGTCCGTTTTTAAGATTTTGCGAAGTCTGACCGTTCTCACGCGGAAGTTATTGGTCATCGCTTCTAGCCGTTCCTTGAGCTCCATATTTTCCGTTCGGAGCCTTTCGTTCTCCTTCTGGGTTTGCGTTAGCAGGGTTGATATTCTTTCCTTTCCATCCCATGCTCGCCTTAAGTCGGTCGGTATTTGTCCCTTCGATTCAGTCTGTGTCAGGCCATTAGTCTGCATTTTTCTCCTTTTTTGTGTTGAGTTGTCTTGTATCTCATTAAGCCCACTCGGCTCAATAGCGTTGCAGACAACATTTTTGTTTTATTTGTGCTGATTATATGATATCAGATTATTGTTATCGTGTCAAATTTTATTTTGCACGTTCTGCCTTGAAATGCGCCGCTCCATCGCCGCTCGATAACGCTCGCCACCCCGCAAAAAAGTTTTCTTTGCATTTTTTAATTTGCGCGCTCCCGATTTTTTCTTTTCCACCTGCGCCGAGGCTTCGGCGGGCAGGTAAAGTGAAAAGAAAATTTTTGTGTGGTGTTCTGCTCTGAACGAGCAGGCGGCGGGAGCGGAGTTTATCCGCCTGCTGGCGGACTTCGGATCGGACGAGGCGGAATTCCCCCCCCCGCGTGCGGGAAATCCAGCCGAGGTTTTGCCAAATCATTTCCCCCAGAAAATAGTTTTGGCAAAACCGAGTCCGCATTTCGCCCCGCCACATTGCCCGAATACTTGGAGGGCAGAACCCCGAAAGAAAAACATCCTTTCCTTTTTCAAAAGAAATTTTATCCCCGCCAAATCAGAAATGCAAGGAGTGTTTTTTTTCGGGGTTGCTGGCATACTCGCCAGTGCGTGGGGCTTTCTCCGAGCGTACGCTTTAGTTTCGCTTCACCACGCACGCGGAGCGTTCCACATCATTTGTCTTGAAAATTGGTGCTAGCTTGGTATAATAGAGACACATTTATCTGCGAAAGTCGAAAAATAAAAAATTAGTAAATACATCCTCCACTTCAATCCTCCTTTCCGATGGTCATCGGAGGGGAGGATTGTGAGGTGGGGAAAAAACTATGGCAAAAAAATTGCGTCTGGAAAATAAAGTGGCGATAATTACCGGCGCCGGGTCGGGCATTGGCAGGGCAACTGCTTTGATTTTCTCCAGAGAAGGCGCCAAGATATTGGTTGCCGATTGGTCAGATACAGGCGGTAAAGAAACGGTTGAACAAATAAAAAAAGAAAAAGGCGAGGCTATTTTTGTTAAAACCGATGTAAGTAATGCCGAAAATGTTAATAAAATGGCAGACATCTGTTTGGCGGAATTCGGTCGGATTGATATATTGGTTAATAACGCTGGCATTGTTAAATTTGGACCGCTCCACGAAACATCGGAGAGCGATTGGGACACTGTTTTGAATGTTAATCTTAAGAGTGTTTTTTTATGCTCCAAAAAAGTAATTCCTGGGATGTTAAAACAGGGCGGGGGCAAAATTGTGAATGTAAGCTCAATCGCCGGTTTAGTTGGTTTTGATCAAATCGGCTCTTATTGCGCTTCAAAAGGCGGGATAATCGCTTTGACTCGGGAAATGGCTTTAGAATACGCTCCGCGGAAAATAAATATTAATTGCATTGCTCCAGGTGTTATCAAAACCGCTATGACAAAAGATATGATAGCCGACCCGGCTCAAAGGCAATTTTTTGAAAGCTCTACTCCTTATCCGCGATTAGGGGAGTCGGAGGATATTGCTATGGCTACGGTTTATTTGGCCTCCGGAGAATCGGATTTTGTCGCTGGCGAGGTTTTAGTGGTTGACGGCGGCTGGACAATTAAGTAATTTTTGGATAATTTTTTGATAGTTTTCGGATAGTTTTTGCGGAAGAAAATAAAAAATCATCGTAGTAAAAAATCGACGATCGTCGATTTTTTACTACGATGATTTTTTGATTATTTTATTTTAATTTTCCAGGATTTCAATATAGCTAATTTTAGCTCCAAATTCTTTTGCTAGTTCGTATGCGGGGAACCAGATATCTACATGATAATATCCCTTTCTTTTGTTCATTCTGTCTTCAACGGTAAAAATTTTGTCTCCGAAGACCTTGGGTATTTTTATCTTTGAACCAAAGGGTAAAAGGTTATTGGCGACAATGCCGTCTTCAACGGTTTTGCCAGATGCGGTGATGAATGGGCTATCGTCTGTTTGTTCTGCGGTACTGGAATAAGCCGTGATTATAACTTTCATTGTGGATGTTGATTTCGGGTTCATAAACGGAGCCGAGACCGCCAGCAAGCTGTTCTCCTGAGTTATTGCCATTGCCTTCCCTGCTAAATTAACGGAAATCGCGACAGGAAAAGAATCGGCTTCAGCTATTTTTATTCCAAGCCAGAAAAAAGCAATAAATGCCCATATCAAAGGGGCTGAAATCAGGGAAGTAATAAGCGCGTTATTTTTAATTATTTTGGCGGGTTTTAAGATATTATTCATATATTTCTTGATATCCTCCAAAAACATAGATTGTAATTAAAAACCCCTCCAAAAGGGGCTTAATGTTTAATTACGACTACGCCTTATTTATAGCTCTTTTCAGAAAGTTTGTCAATAGCTGGTGGTAATGTATACACACATATTGCGCTTTTCTGATAGTCTAAGGGCATATGAAAATTATGCCCAAATCAACAAAAGAAGAAAAGTTCAGATGGATAAAACCCATTCTGGATAAAGAAATATCAATTAAGGATATGGCTAAGGTCTGCCCTTTCTCGGAAAGATCATTAAAGTATTGGTTGGCTGCTTTTAAAGAATACGGCATTGAAGGATTGGAGAATAAATCAAGAAGGCCGAAAACCAATCCACGGGAAACGCCAATCAGAATTAAAGAACGCATTGTCGAGCTAAGGAAGGAAAAGAACGAATGCGCCCTAAAAATACAATGGGATTTAGAGGACAAAGGAATAGGCATACATTTTCAGACAATTCAAAAGATAATTAGAAGAGAAGGATTAACTAGAAAATACAGGACAAGGAAAATTAAATACAATTATGTTAGAATACCTTTAAAGAGGGGCGAACTGATAGAGATTGACGTTAAATGGGTTCCGGATAGAATAAAAGGACAGAGGTGCTATCAATTTACCGCCATAGATTGCGGTTCAAGATGGAGATATTTACAAGCGTATAATGACGCTTCTAATTTAAGCGCGATAAGGTTTTTGAAAGAACTGATTGCTATTGCTGATTTTGAAATTAAAGCAATTAAAACAGATAATGGATCTTGTTTCACTAACAGATATACGGGATACTCCAAGAGTTCCGATCCTTTAAATCCGAGACTGCATCCTTTTGATATACTGTGCCAGGAATTAGACGCGCCTCACTATTTAATTGATCCAGGCAAACCTCAGCAGAACAGCTTTGTGGAACGATCTCACAGAACAGACCAGCAGAAATTCTACGACCAGTTAATCTTTAAATCATTTGAAGAATTAAAATATAAGTTAAGATTATGGAATATGTATTACAACGACACTAAACATTGCGGACTTAATGGACTAACTCCTAACCAAGCTCTTAGATTATTCTGAGTGCAAAATGTCTGTATCTAAAACATGTTTATTCTTATTTGTTCCTGCGCCATTTGTCCAAAGCCACTAAAACAGGACCTGCAATAAAAAATGAAGAATAAGTCCCGGCTATA
>Ga0155489_103_pt2 | contig 8560 bp, 6 predicted proteins | sample RifCSPhighO2_12_FD_107147 | JGI IMG/M metagenome (GOLD analysis project Ga0155489, IMG submission 107147) | Candidatus Nealsonbacteria bacterium RIFCSPHIGHO2_12_FULL_38_18
CTCGCGTTTACGCGCGGGGAATTAAAATAGGTAGATTAGAAATTAAAAATTCGGCTTAAAGATATGCAATTTCAAAAGGAAAACATTCTAAATAAACTATGCTGTGTTTATTCAGTCGGATTTTTCGCAATCCTCGCTTTGCCGCTTTTGAATTTGCCGCCATGGTTCTCGCCACCTGATTTCGGAAAAACAGTCATATTTAGAATTATAATGAGCGTCCTGATATTCACTTCAATATGCCAAATAATTTTCCAAGAAAATAAAGAAAAAAACAAGGATGTAAATAAATGGAAAAATAAAAAGAGATGGGAGGGAAAAAATCAAGAGGAGTTAGAAAACGGTTGTCGTAAAATTCCTCCGATCGGAGGAATTTTACGACAACCAAAAAGTCCGGTCTTTTGGTCTTTTTGGTTTCTGATCGGGCTTTTGGGGATTTACTTTTTGGCGACTTTATTCTCCCAAGATGTTCTATTTAGCTTATGGGGGTCGCCCTATCGCTCCGGCGGATTTGTTAATTTCGCCTTGTATATTATTTTGGCGATTTTAATGTTTTTTATTCTAAAGAAAAGCGAATGGCAAAAAATATGGATTTTTTCTTTTATTATAGGCGTTCTCGTTTCCCTTATAGCGATATTCCAGCAATACAAAATTTTCAGCCCGTTCCTGCTTTCTTATGAAGGAGGCCGCGCTCCTTCCACTATCGGAAGCCCCATAACTTTAGCAATTTATCTTTTAATATTATGTTTTCCCGTTCTTTCTTTCGGGTTGAAAACAAAAAAAGTCGCCGGTAAATTATTTTATTTCATCTCTTTTTTACTGTTTATTTTCACGGCTGTTTTCATCACTCAAACAAGAGCCGTATATTTAGGACTGATAATCGGTTCCTTTTATTTTTTAACATTCTTTCCTTTCAAAAAAAAATGGCTGGCGATCGGATTAAAAATTATTACTACGTTTATTTTAATCTTATCTGTTTATGCCGTTTATTACATTAATATAACGTCGCAATCAAAATTCCTGGATACTATTGCAAAAAATCAGCTCATTAAAGGAGTTATGACGCGCGTTTCTTTCAGATTGCTTGCGGAAGAACCCCGCTTCGCTGTCTGGAAAGTCGCTTTTGAGGCAATCAAAGAAAAACCTATTCTCGGCTATGGCCCGGAAAATTTTAATATCGGATTTGATAGATTCTATGATTCTTCCTTGCCATACATCAGCCACGAATGGGGAAGCTGGTATGACAAAGCCCATAATTTTATTCTTGATATTGCTACTACTGTTGGCATTCCTGCTTTGATGATTTATCTTGCGTTATTTGGAGCTTTGTTTTGGCGCTTGCAGAAACTAAAAACCGCTGACAAATACGCAGATAGCGACGCTGATAAAACGCCGATAATAGCCCACGGGTTGCAGGCTTCGTTTATCGGATACTTTGTTGCCAATTTCTTCAGCTTTGATAGTTTTTCATCCTATTTAATTTCGTTTCTACTAATTGGATACTCCCTACATCTTATTTCTCTCAACGTTGTCAACAAAGAAAAGTCCGCTAAAGAAACGTTTAACAATACGCTGAACCGCGCTGAATCTTCAGTGTTAAATCAACGTAACTATCAACATCATCTCAATGTAAACAAAAAAAAATTTATTATAGTTGCTCTTTTATTTTTGTTTATATGGTTTAATTGGCAATATAATATAAAGCCATTTAATATAAATACCAAAATAAATATCTCAAAATATTTGATTGGAGAAAAAAAATGCGAGAGCGCTTTTTCCAGAATGGAAAAAAATGTTCTGCCCAAAAAAAGCATTCTGAATTTTTACAGCCGAGCGAAATATATTGATTTTATGACAACTTGCGAATCATATTATCCAGATAAAACAGCTGATTACGCCAAAAGAGGGATTGGAGCGATTAAAGAAGGCGCCACAATCAGGCCTGCTTTTGTAAGAGGCTGGCTCTTTCTCAGCGGATTTAATACTGTCTTGATAGATATTGAACGGGATATAGATAAAAAAGTGGAACTTATAAAAGCCGGCGAGAACTATCTTAAAAAAGCGGAGCTATTGGCGCCAAAACGTCAGGAAGTTTTTATTGAATGGTTCAAATACGCTTTTACTTCAGACAGGTTTGACCTATTAAAAGAAAAAGCCCAGAAATGCATTGACACCAACCCAGACACAGGCGACTGTTATTGGTATAGGGCGCTAGCTGAACTAACGGTAAGGAATTTAGAACAAGGAGAAAAATATCTTACGCTCGCTGAAATGAGAAGATACGACAGCGGCTCTTTTATTTCAATTAGCCAGCTTGAAAAAGCCCATAGTATTGCCGGAAGCTACCAAGAATTAGTTGTTGTCTATCAAAAACTAATCGCTTTAAAGCCAGAAGAACCCCAATACCACGCCTCATTGGCTTTTACATACAGGGAACTTGGCAAATTCAAAGAAGCGAGGAGCGAGGCGATGAAAGTATTGGAGTTGCAACCGGAAGCAAAAGATATGGTGCAGGAATTTTTGAAAACTCTACCGTTGAGATAAAATTGAGATAAAATTGAGATAAATTGAGATAAATGAAGATAAATTATTTTTATGGAACTTAATGATTTAGAAATCTATAAAATAGCTAAAGAAATTTCTTCAGATAGCTGGAATGTTTACAAAGAATTTGATTGGCAAACAAAAAAAATTATAGGCGATCAATTTATTACCGCCGTTGATTCTGTCGGCGCAAATATCGCTGAAGGATTTGGGAGGTTTCACTATTTAGACAGAAATAAATTCAACTATAATGCTCGTGGCTCCCTAATTGAATCTTTGCACTGGCTAAATCTTTTATATGAAAGAAATAAAATTAGCGTTGATGTATATAATAATTTGAATCAAAACTTAAAAAAACTTTCAATAAAACTAAACAACTATATCACATCAACCAAAACCCTAAAAACCACATAACAATCCTATCTCAACTTATCTCAATCTATCTCAATTTTATCTCTATTTTATCTCAATTTATCTCTGTTCGTCTATCTCCAACTTATCTCAATCTATCTCCATTCTTTTATCTCCATTTATTTCCACCTATTTCAATTTATCTCCGTCTATCTCCGTTCGTTTATCTCAAACTAAAAAGCCCCGAAAGGGGCTTTTTAGTTTTTATCTCCAGTTTCTCGTCACAAGCAAGAAGCGAAGATTTTTCAAATCAGTTCTTTATTGCACTGGCCATGTCTCTGTATCCAAAGGAAGATTCAAGACCAAATTGCCATCAGTCCAGTCGTTGCTGCTTGATGCCGAAGTGTCAGAATGTGAAACAGCGGAATTATCAGACCAAATTACATTTCTGGCCACATCATTGGCATCGGCTGAATCAACTAAGGCAACAATTCCACTTGTTATCTCCACATAGTTATTGGTCGTATGAGTCGCGCTTTCAGCAGGAAGATTGATAGTAAATGAATCCTGTTTGCTTGTGCTGTAAGTGAATCCATTGGGTGTGGCATACAGGCTGTAAGTGTACTCTGACCCGGCTGGGATTGTCTCCTCATAGCCATCGTCAAAGGTTAGAATCAATCCAGCTGTTGTATCTGCTTCAACTACGCTGGCGCTTCCTTCAACAGATGCTCCGCTGGCATTCTGGATTGTCACTGATGTGCTGGTCAGGTTAGTTGAGCCGCGATAGAATTTGAAGTTATTCAAGGTAAGAGTGCTTGTTCCAGCCGAATCGTTCCAGCCCAAAGTGAATTTCAACTGTTTCAAGATAACCGATCCCTTAGAATCAGCGGCTACTTTGAAGCTGTAAATCTTGCTATTGCTGCCATTAGACAGAGCTGTAGTATTGGTCAAATTGACTTCGCTGAAAGTCGGAATTGACTGGAAGACATACAGGGTATTAGCCGCTCTGTCGCCAGTAACATTAGTCCCGGTATATTCTACCCCTTTGCTGTTGTACGCCTTGACTAAATCAAGAGTAACTTTAGCGTCAACGGCTGAAGTTGAAGCAGTAGCGCTCGGCTGAGATAATATCAAGTCCACAGTAAGTGTCTTGGTAGTATTCGCCGGCACTGCTATATTCAAGCCAGTAAAGTAGGCTGTAGTGTTGGTTGCCGTGTCAAACGATCTTGATCCCAAAACAGTGCTTCCGTCTTTCAGAACAGCGCCAATTAATGCCGCAGAAATAGCGGCGCTACCTACTTTAGCTTTCAATTCTGTAATGTTGTAAGCATCGTTGGTGGCAGTCATCTTGAATTTAGCCGCTGTAATCTGCTTATAGGTACTGGCCGCGACATCAGCCGCGCTGCTTCCAGAAACAATCTGCGCCACAGGAGTATCTCCCGCGATAGCGGTCACTAATGTGCCAGAAGCGAATACAATGACTTGGCCCGCAACATCAGTCGCGCTAGCCGCTGTCGCGCCTGACTTTACAGTCGTTCCGCTAATAGTCATTTCTGACATAGCGGCGGCGCCGGCATCAATAGTAGAGGCTATATCAGCATAAACAATAACATCCATTGTCTGTCCTGCGGTCAAGGTCTTATTGATTGACCAGTTGTTTCCAGCGTTAGCGCTTGATACGGTTGACTTAACAGTGGTATTGGTGCCTCCGTAAGAAACATAAAGATTTGATAAATCAGATGCCGCGCTAAAAGTGCCGCTATTATAACTTGTGTTGTCAAACTCAACAGTGATTGTGCTCAATAGGATATCTTCTGTTGTTCCTGATGTTAGAGTAAACTGAGCTATTTTCGCGTTCGTCAAAGGAGGAACCATTGTTTGATTTGTGTAAGCGGTGTACTTTGATAAAGTCAAAGAACCGGTCGCGACAGTAACAGCGTTTCCATCCTGAGTTGCCGCTGGAACATCAACGCTTGTTGAGGAAACCATTCCCAAAGCATTAGAAGAACCCACTAACATTCTTACAGTGAGAGTATCGTCTGTCTCCATCGCGATAGCGCTATCGCTTGTGTTCACCGCGTAAACATCGGTTACCACTTCCAAAGTTACAGGACTGCCCGGCTCAACAATTAATGAAGAACCAAGATTAAAGGTAGTTCCCGTTCCATCAAGAGTGGTCTTATCAGCATCTATATTTGTAGTACTTCCAATCTGGACTCCGTTAGCCATTAATTTGCCATTCCTCATTTTCGCGACCGCTTCATCGCCGCTGTCAGAATCTGTCCATTTTATTTCAAACGCCAAGCTCTCAATCTTAACTTTTTCACCAGCCGCTGTTATTTTATATTTCGCCAAAGTTATAGCTGGAGCGCCGTTAACCACATTTCCGGCCGGAGAATCATCTGTTTTCGCGACAGTGATTGTCCCGGAAGATACTGATTGAATTCCGGCTGTGCCGTCATCAACAGTATAAGTGGTGCCTCCTGCTGAAACTGGCAGAACATCAGCGTTATATTGGCTGTCAGTGAAATTCGCGTCAGCCGCGTTTCTTAAAGAAAACTTAAAGTTCCTTGAAGAACCGCCGATAATATCAGCCATAACCTTGATTGTTCTCGCTCCTGTTTCAATCTTTACGGGAGAAGCGGATAAATCAAATGTGATATATCCGGTTGAATCAAGATTCGCCACAGCCGAGCCCGCTTGAATTCCGTCAACATAAAGCCGGAAATTCTGAAGGTCGCTGTAAGTTATCGTGCCGATTTCCCTTAAGCTCAAGCGATTAAAATAAACAGATCTTGTACTTATGGTAACAATATTCTGCCAAACAGTGTAATCATTTTGCGGAGTTACATCAGCTGTGCTCGGAGTGCTGGTGGTGTTAAAATCAACAGTAGCCAATGTGCCGTCAGCAATAGTCATTAAATTGCTCGTAATCGGAAAAGTTCCATTAACTGAAGAACCGTTGCTTGTAATATCTGTTGCGGCCGCAATGCTAACTCCCACTGTCTGTCCGCTTGTGCTGGCTGCAATATCAGCCTTTACAGTGATTGTCTTTGTGCCCCCGGCCGGGATTGTAACAAGCCCTGTGCTGTCGTTAAAAGTAATTACAGTTGTGGACACGCTTGCCGCGTCAGTAAGCCGCTTTGAACCCTCAAACAAATATGTGTTTGCAAGAGTTGTATCAGCTGAAATTCCAGTTCTCTTTAATTTCAATCCTGTGACTTTAACTTCAGCGTTATCTCCATTAGAAAGAGTTATTTTCGCCAAAGGCGCCACTGATTGGGTATCAACTAAAGTGCCAGAAGCCGGATTATCTGATGCTAAATATATATTCAAACCAGCTCCTGTTGGGACTGTCGGGGTTGTTGGGGTTGTTGGAGTTGTTGGAGTTGTTGGGGTAGTCGGGGTGGTTGGGGTGGTTGGGGTCGCGCCAATCATTGTATTCAATTTAGCTCTGGTTTTCGCTCCAACAAAGCCGGTGCCTGCTGTTAACCCGATTGTGGTTAAAACATCAGAAGCGTATTTTTCTTGAAATTTAACAACAGCCGCCTTGGTTAAAGCGCCAAAGTAGGTTGTTTCACTCCCTGAAGAACCAACGCCTGAAGCCGCCACTTGCGTGTCAGCGGAAGAATTCAATATAATCTGCAAACATTTCACATCGTTTCCCGTAGAACCCTGCGAGAGATTTGTAGTAAAAGAAGTAATCGCGCAACCTGAAACAGCCGGCGTGGTAGCGCCTCCCACAGTGGCTAATTGGCTCTGCAAGGCCGATAATTGAGCTAACAAAGCGTTTATTTGCGCTTGTAGCTCATCAGCCGTGACAGCCCCAGCGCCGCCGGGTCCGGCAATCATCACTACCGTTGTTAACGCGGTTGCGATTGCTATAATCTTTTTCATTTTCTATTATTTTTTATTTTCCCTATTTGAATATCATTTATAAAAGATACTCATCTAGGTTTATTTTTTTTGTTATTTATTATTTTTCGACCTTTGTGTTTTACCGTTATTCGACATAACGGTTCAATCAAACTCGCTTTCAGCAGAATTTATCCCGCCCTCTAAGCTCGTAGAATATATCATTAACTTAATTCAAAGATTAAATCTTTAAATTAGTTCTTGCCAAATTCGACAGGCATAGAGGGCGGGATAAACTAAATCCTGCTGTTGGCGAAGCAGATTTGCAAAACATTATTTCATTCTACTATATCTATTCTACTGTCAACTGTGGAAAAAGTAGGATTTTTTCTAATGCAGAGGAATAATCACCTGTCTCGTAATCCGCCTTTATTTCCCCTATTGCAATTTGACCATTCTCGTTTAATGACTGGCTTTCTAAATCCTTTATTTGATTTTCAATTATTTGAGCTAATGCACTATCAAGTTCTTTATTTTCCCCTATCTCCACTCCAAGCGATTTGACTTCCTCAACCTTGTTTTCTATATTTTTAACACTATCCGCAATGTCCTTTACCGCGTATTTGCTCGCGCTTCCTGGTTTAGTCAAACTTTCAGCTGCTTTTGACACGCTTGCCTGAAGTTCGTTAATCGCAGAAGCTAAATTCTTTACTGTATTATTTCTCGCTATTTTTGTCAACTCGTCTAACCGCCTGTTAACCAATTCAATATTATATTTAACTTCGCCATTTTGAGGAACAAATACTGATTCTCCCCTTTCCGTTACTTTTTTTAACGGGAAAAGAATGTCTCCGGGCAGAGAAATATGAGCTAATCCAAATAATCCCGCAAAAATCAATAAGACAAATGTTCCGCTAAAAGCCAATTTGTGCTGGAAAATAAAGCTCTCTCCTTTCCATAATCCCTTCACAAAATCGCCAAAAGATAGTCCAACTTCCCTGCCCCCGCCAACTTCCTTCACCCCCAACCCACTCCCAAATCCCTTCAAAATCGTATTTTTAGCTAAAATCACCCATTCTTGGTCGGGCTTAATTTGTTTTAGTCTTTGAATTTTAGCTATGAGTTCTTTTTCAGTCATTTTTGATGATTTTACGCCTATTTGCGTCTATTAGTATTATGACGGAAAACTCCCCTTTTTATTACACCTTTCTTAATAACTACGGGATATGCTCCCATAGAATTACGCTTCGTGGCGCTCAAACTCTTTTTTGAGCGATTTAATCGCCCTATGCAATGCCACCCTTATCGTTCCCTCTGGCTTGCTTAATATATTAGATATTTCCGGAATAGATAAGTCATCAAGATAATGCCAAATAATCATTTCCTGATATTCATTTTTTAACCCAGTCAAAGCTGTCCTAATCATACATAGGTCAGATGAAAACTCTACTCTTTCTTTTATGTCAGCCCTTGGGTCAATTACTGACGCGAAATCAGTTGAAACAAACTGCGCCTTGCTTTTTTCCCTATAATGGTCAACCACAATATTGCGGGCAACTTGATAAAGAAACGCTTGAGGATTCTCAATAACAGCTGGATTATCGTGATTATCCTGAAATTTGCGCCAACAGCGCGTAAATACCTCTGAAGACAAATCCTCGGCTGTTTCCATAGAATTAACTTTCAAAAAAATAAAACGGTATATTTTATCAATATACTTATCGTAAATTTGGCTAAATTCCTCTTGTTGTTTTGTATTGTCCATCATCTAATATGGCGAGGACATTCCTCGTCATAATTATGACGAGGAATG
>Ga0155489_111_pt2 | contig 7129 bp, 6 predicted proteins | sample RifCSPhighO2_12_FD_107147 | JGI IMG/M metagenome (GOLD analysis project Ga0155489, IMG submission 107147) | Candidatus Nealsonbacteria bacterium RIFCSPHIGHO2_12_FULL_38_18
CTGCTTCCGCGCGATTGACTGACGCGCAAAATACCCTAAAACAGCTCCTGCCGATAAAGCTAAAAACGCAATCAAAAACGGAATAATTAAATCCGCCATAATTTGTATCAAGAATTTGGTTATTCATTTTTAATAATTTCGCGCCAAAAACGCCAAACTTAAACGGCAAACGCCTATTTTTCCAATTTTTTTATCTTTTTCCATTTACTCTAATAAATGAATAATAGCCAAAATTCAGGGTTAATTTCTATTTTTTTATATTATCAAAAATTCAAATTCCTGTCAAACTAAAATTTCAATATTACTTTGAATTGCAAAATGCCAAATAAAAAGAGAATTTCTTGGTCTTTTCTCCAAATTTCAGCTACAAATTTGCTATAACTCGTAAGCATATCCATCGGATATGCTTCCTCGTTCTATCAAATTTTCGCTCTGAAATTTGGAAAAAATACCAAGAAAGCATTTCGCAATTCAAAGATATTATATTCCTGAAAATCAACATAAAAGGCGATCGTCCGATAACCATCGGACCATCGCCTTTCTTTTTTATTTATTTAAAATTGGTCGCAATAAACAGCTAAATTATTCTCGCTTTTGATAAAATCAATTATCCTCTCCGCCGCCCTTAAACATTCTTTAGCTTCTTCTTTGTTAAATTTCACATATCCATCTCCCGGATATCTAGCGGGAACATAGGCGTTGCTTAATTTTCTCAAATCAGATTCAAACGCGCTAAAATCCAAACCGCCTAATTGAGATAGATAAATAAGATTATGCGTTCTCTCCTCCTTTTTTAGTTTCCCTTTTGAGATTATAACAAGAACCTTCAGATACTTTTCTACCGCCTGCTGGCTTAAAAAACAAACGTGATCGTAATATTCCGACTCCTCAAAAAGATTTTTAGCCAAAGAAAAATCATCATCCGCTTTCATCAGCCAACCATACACAACGCTTTTATTTTTTATTTTCTCTGTCATAGAGCAATTTGCCTGTTTGCGCTATTTCTCTTACAAAATAATTTTCCTCTTTTAACGCAGACTTCCATTCCTTGGGGGTATAAACTAAAATATCGGTTCCCATAGGAGAATTCACTAAGCCCGAGACTTGAAGAAGCCTTTTTGTAAATCTTTCTTTGGTTTTTTTAATAACCAACAAATCAACATCGCTGTTTTTTTTTGCTCTCCCGGTAGCAAAACTCCCGAAAAGAAAAACCTTTTCGGGCTTATATCTTTTCACAATTTGGTTTGTTATATTTTTAATTTTTTTTTCCATTTAATAATAGCCAAAATTCAGGGTTAATTTCTATTTTTTTATATTATCAAAAATTCAAATTCCTGTCAAACTAAAATTTCAATATTACTTTTAATTACGAAATGCCAAATAAAAAAAGAATTTCCTGGTCTTTTCTCCAAATTTCAGCTGCAAATTTGAAGAAAGGACCAAGAAAGCATTTCGCAATTCAAAGATATTATATTCCTGAAAATCAACATAAAAGGCGATCGTCCGATAACCATCGGACCATCGCCTTTCTTTTTTTTATTTCAACAATTGCCATTACTTCGTTTTAATTACTTCGTCAATGATGCCGTATTGTTGCGACTCTTCAGCTGAAAGATAAAAATCCCTGTCAGTATCTTTTTCAACTTTATCAAGCGGCTGGCCTGTATGCCTTGCGATTATGTTATTGAGCTTATTTTTTATTTTCATAATCTGCTTTGCCGTGATTTCAATGTCAGCGGCCGGGCCCGTTGCTCCGCCCGCCACCTGATGAAGCAAAACCTCGGAATTGGGCAAGGCGTAGCGCTTTCCTTTTTCACCGGCAGCCAACAAAACAGCACCCATTGAACCGGCTAATCCGAAACAAATAGTTGCCACAGGGCATTTAATATATTGCATTGTGTCGTAAATCGCTAGCCCGGCCGTAACAGACCCTCCCGGAGTGTTTATATAAAGCTGGATGTCTTTTTTCGGGTCTTTGCTCGCCAAAAAAAGAAGCTGGGCGATTACAGAATTCGCCGAAGGGTCGTTTATCTGGCCCACTAAAAAAACAATCCTTTCTTTCAGCAATCTGGAATAAATATCATAAGCCCGCTCCCCGTATTGCGTTTTTTCTAAAACTGTTGGAACAAGATTCATAATTTATCTACGAATTACGAATTTTGTACGAACATACGAAAACGTATCCGTATATTTGCAAGTAATTCGTATTTCGTAGCTATGTTAAATTTTTTATCGATTTAAACACTTTCTCCGTCCATAAATATTCTCTGACGTATTCTATCATTTTATCAAGTCCCACCTTTTTTTCAAATTCTTCTTGGCTGGAATAGCGCTTTAATGTTTTATTCACTTCTTCTTCAATTTCTTTTTCCGAAACAGCGATATTTTCTTTTTTCCCGATTTCCCGCAAAACAAGAGAGTTTTTAACCGATCTTTCCGCTTGAGGAAGAATGGCGGTTAAAATGTCTTTTTCTGTTTTCCCGGTTTTTTCCAAATAATCATCGTAAGACATTTTTAGAGAGTTTTGAATATCCGCTTTCATCCGTTCAAGCATTTTTTTTTGCTGACTGTCAATTAACGGCAAAGGAATTTCGCAAACAGATTCTTTGCTTATTTTTTCCACAATCTCGCTTCTGGCGGCTATCACCTCTTCCTGATTTTTATCCAGTAAAATTCCTTTTTCCAATTCTTTTTTAAGAGCGTCTAAATCCTTGAAATTGCCGAGTGAGAGCGCGAATTGGTCGTTAATTTCCGGGAATTCCGCCTTCTGAACGGAAACCACCCTTACCTTCACCTCTACATTTTTTCCGAATTTTCTCAACGGGTGATTTTCTGGAATAGATATTTGAATTTTATCTTTTTCTCCGCCGGCTGTCATCCCAGCCAAACTATCCTCCAGACCAGGGAACAAACCTCCTTCTCCGAGTATGAAATTATCTTTTTGATTATTAGAGCCGAAAAAATCATTGAGCCCTGAAAGCCAATATTCTATCGCGACAAAATCGCCTTTTTCCGCCGGCCCGTTTTTAGCTGTAAATTTTCCCCTGGATTTCTGAAGCCATTTTAATGATTCCTCAATATCTTTAGAGCTTATAATTGCGGTTTTTATTCCAACTTCCGCCGCTATTTTTTTATAATCCGGCAAAACAACATCAGGCATTGTCGCAACCTTAACAGAAAAAACAAAAGGGTTTGATTTTGCCAATTTCTTAATTCCTATTTCTGGCCGAGAAATCGGCTCTATTTTGCTTTCTGAAATAATTTTTTCATAGCCATCATGGACAGCCATTTCCGCCGCTTGAGTTAAAATTTTTTCTTCGCCAAGCCGTTGCGTTGCAATTTCTTTTGGAATCTTACCTTCCCTGAATCCGTCAATTTTGAGACCATTAGATAAAAGCAAAACAGCTTTATCGTAAAACGCATTAAATTCTTCAGGGGAAAATTCCGCCAATATCTCCAATTGCGATTCCGGAAGCTTGCTCAAAGATGATTTCATATTAATAACTATGTAACTACGGGAGCATATCCCGTAGTTGTGATTTATGAATTCTAAACCCCCACCACTCCTCCCCTCCGATGGTCATCGGGGGGTGAGGAGGGGGTGATCATTTGTCAAGCCAAAAAAGAAACAATTAAAAGCGCGACAATATTCAAGACCTTTATCATGGGATTTATAGCGGGCCCAGCAGTGTCTTTGTACGGATCTCCGACAGTGTCGCCTGTGACAGCCGCCTGGTGGGCGAATGAACCTTTTCCGCCAAAAGCGCCCGCTTCAATATATTTTTTAGCGTTGTCCCATGCCGCGCCTCCGGTTGTCATTGAGATGGCGACAAAAAGCCCGGTAATAATACTGCCCATTAAAAGCCCTCCCAGCGCTTCTTTGCCAAGAAAAATCCCAACTAAAATAGGAGCAAGGACAGGCAGTAAAGCTGGAGCCACCATTTCTTTTATAGACGCTCTTGTGACAATATCAACACATTTTCCGTAATCAGCCCTGGCTGTTCCTTCCATCAGCCCTGAAATTTCTTTGAATTGCCGCCTTACCTCGTCAACCACTTTCCCTGCCGCATTGCCCACCGCCGACATAGCAAAAGAAGCGAATAAATAAGGCAGAAGCCCGCCAATAAATAAACCGACAACAACCTTCGGGTTTTCCAAAGAAAAACTGGTTTTTCCGGACAGCTCTTGGGCGTAAGCGGAAAAAAGAACCAAGGCGGCCAAACCGGCTGAAGCAATTGCATAGGACTTTGTCACTGCTTTTGTGGTATTCCCAACCGCGTCTAAAGAATCAGTGATTTCCCTTACTTCTCCGGGCAAGCCGGACATTTCCGCGATGCCTCCGGCGTTATCTGTTATGGGCCCATAAGCGTCAACCGCGACGATTATGCCGGCAAGAGAAAGCATTGATGTCACGGCTAAAGCAATGCCGTAGATTCCCGCAAAATTATAGCTGAAAATAATCCCGGCTGAAATTAAAAGAATGGGCAAAGCGGTTGACTTCATTCCAAGCGCCAAACCGGCGATCATATTCGTCGCATGGCCTGTCTGAGACGCTTCGGCAATGCCTTTTACCGCTTTGCTTTTTCTGGAAGTGTAATACTCTGAAATCGTAAACATCCCGAGCGCGACCAAAAGCCCTATCAGAAGCGGAGGATAAAAACTATTAATAATATCCACTCGTAAAACATTGTTTCTCACTCCTGATATTAAAATTAAAACGAAATAAAATCCTATTGCCGCCAAGATTGCGGAAGCGATTATTCCCTTATAAAGCGCTCCCATAATATTTTTTTTTACTCCTAATTTCACAAAAAAACTTCCGATAATTGAAGCGATTATCGCCACAGCGGATATTGTCAACGGTAAAAGAACTAATTGGGGATACAGCGGAAAAAGCAGATTTCCCAAAATCATCGTCGCGATTATCGCCACAGTGTATGTTTCAAAAATATCAGCCGCCATTCCCGCGCAATCGCCGACATTATCTCCAACCTGGTCGGCTATCACGGCCGGATTTCTCGGATCGTCTTCAGGAATTCCTTTTTCAACTTTGCCCACTATGTCAGCTCCGACATCAGCCGCCTTAGTATAAATACCCCCTCCCAACCGGCTGAAAACAGAAATCAAGCTTGCGCCAAATCCCAAGGCAATCAAAGAACCAAAATCCTTTGTTAAAAAATAAAAACTTGCCACAGCAAGCAATCCCAGACTTACAACTAAAAGACCTGTTACCAATCCGCCCTTGAAAGACAAATTAAAAGCCTGCTTCATTCCCTTTTTGGCCGCTTCCGCCACTTTAACATTTGCCTGAGTTGAAATCATCATCCCGACAAAGCCGGATAAAGCGGAAAGCGCCGCTCCGACTAAAAATCCGATTCCTGTTTTAATTCCGAAAATAAAATATAAAATAACAAATAACGCGACTAAAACAACTGCTATTGTTCTGTATTGCCTTTTAAGATAAGAAATCGCTCCCTCTTTTATAGCCTCTGCGATTTCAACCATTTTCCCCTCGCCGGCCGGGCTCTTTTTAATTTCAAACATAACATAAAGAACGAAAAACGCTCCCAAAATCGGCGCTAATATCGGTAAAAAACTTTGCATAAAAAACAATCAAGCGATAATCGGAAACACCGGAGAGATAAATTTCATCGTGGTAAATTTCCTACGATCGTGGGAAATTTACTACGATCAATTTATGAAAATTAAAGATTTTATCTCCCCCCTACCCCTCGATTATTGCAAATTAGTTATTATTTTTTGATTCTTTTTTTGCTTCTTTTTTTCCTTGTTTTTTTCGGCTTTTCCTTTTTAACTTTTTTCTCTTTTTTAGGTTTTTCTTCTTTTATTTCTATTTTTTTCTCTTCTGGTTTCTCCTTCGTGTGATTTTCTGTGTGATCATCCGACAATGGCGCAGAATCTCCATCCTCAACACTCTTTTCCTTCCCCTTTTCCGCTTCTTCTTCATTCACGGATTTAACATTTATTTTCCAGCCAGTAAGCTTTGCCGCCAGCCGGACATTCTGCCCATCTTTACCGATAGCCAAGGACAACTGGTCGCCTGGAACAAGACAAAGCGCTTTATTTTTTTCCAGCAATTTAACATCAACCACCTTTGCCGGGGAAAGAGCGTTGGCGATAAATTCCTCCGGCTTTTCCGAGTATTCAATAATATCAATTTTCTCCCCACCCAACTCGCTGATAACTGCCATAACCCTTGTCCCCCGTTGTCCTACCGCGCTTCCTATGGGGTCAATACCTTGCTCTGTTGATTCAACCGCTATTTTAGAACGAGCGCCCGGTTCTCTGGCTATTGAACGGACAACAACTTGCCCGGCCGAGATTTCTGGGACCTCTAACTCAAAAAGTCTTGAAATCAACTTTGGATAAGCGCGCGACAAAATCACGGCCGGGCCTCTCGGATTGTCGTCAACAGATAAGATATAAAATTTAAGGCGCTGGCCAGGTTTGTAAAATTCGCCGTAGACCTGCTCCTCTCTCGGCAGAACGGCTAATGTTTTACCTATGTCAATAAAAATATTATCGCCCTCAATCCGCTGAACAACCCCGGACACTATCTGACCCTCCTTTGATTTGTATTCTCCGAAAATCGTTTCCCTTTCCGCTTCTCTTATTTTCTGCAAAATTACCTGCTTAGCTGTCTGAGCGGCAATTCTGCCGTAGTCCTTTTTTTGGACTAAAGCAAATTCCATATCTTCCCCTGCTTTGATTTTAGGATTTATTTTTAAAGCATCCTCCATCATAATATGCCTTTCCTGATTAAAACGGACTTTCCTAATCTCTTCCCCGCCTCCTTCCTCTTCTGTTTTTTTCTCTAACCCCTCGCCAGCCAAAGAGACTTTTTTTTCTTTCAGCGCTTCTAATTCCTCCTCTGAATAAATCATACTGCCATCAACCGCTGTTTTGACCTGCCAAAATTTAGCCTCTCCTGTTTCAGGGCTTAATTTAGCTTTGACCATCTGGCCCTTTTCGCCATAATCTTTTTTGTAAGCTGCGGCTAAGGCCGTCTCAATGCTTTCAATCACTTTTTCCCTTGAAATGCCTTTTTCTTCGCATATTTGGGATATTGCCGACGCAAAATTTTTTAGATCCATAAAAATTAAACTCA
>Ga0155489_115_pt2 | contig 3021 bp, 2 predicted proteins | sample RifCSPhighO2_12_FD_107147 | JGI IMG/M metagenome (GOLD analysis project Ga0155489, IMG submission 107147) | Candidatus Nealsonbacteria bacterium RIFCSPHIGHO2_12_FULL_38_18
CGGCGACAACCGGCTCCGCAACCAACATAACTTCAACTTCCGCCACGCTTAACGGCACGGTGAACCCCAAAGGAGAAGATAATATTTATTACATGTTTAATTATTCCAAATATGGACAGACAGGAAACACCGGCACCGCTTTGGTATATGTAGGCAATAATGGATCAAACGACATTGCTTTTACCGCCGATATTTCAGGCTTATCACCCGGAACAAAATATAGTTATTCTATTTATGCATGGCCTAAAAAAGACGGAGAATACGAATACGGTTCCTACGTTAAAGGTGGTGTAAAATCATTTACGACTTTGTCCGACTCAAGCCAGTCAGCGGCATCTGTTGACCTTAATGTTACAGAGGTTAAACCAGGCGGTCAGTATGGTTCTACTGCCAGTTCAATCACTATGACCGGCAACAATTCCGTTATTCTCACATGGACAGTAAGCGCGGTGAAGGATTGTTCCATAAGTTATGATTCAAACGCCCAAACAATCAGGTCTGGAACATTGTCTTCCAGCGATATAATCAATGAGTCAGGCGCGGATGGAAAATCCGGGGATACAAGAAAACATAACACTTACGATTATTTTTTAAGTGGAGAAAACCGTTCGGCAACATACACTCTTTCTTGTCAAAAAAACAGTGATAACAGCGTTATCAGCGATACGGTCACGGTAAATTACTAAAAGCTTTTACAATTTTATCCAGATTGCCTTCCATTATTCTTTCTATGTCGTGAAATGATTTTTTAACGCGGTGATCGGTGATTCGGTCCTGTAAAAAATTGTAAGTCCTTATTTTTTCCGAGCGGTCTTGGGTGCCGATTTGCTGGCGTCTTTCGTCGGCCAATTGGTTTTGCGCCTGGCTGGCTTGCCCGCTTTCCAGTTTGGCCGCCAGAAGAGCCAGCGCTTTCTCGCGGTTTCTCTGTTGAGATCTTTCACTGGTGCATTTGACCACCAAGCCGGTCGGTTTATGGGTGATTCGGACGGCCGTTTCCACCTTGTTGACGTTTTGACCGCCGGCTCCGCCCGAACGGGTAAAGGTGATTTCCAAATCCTGTGGCTTAATATTCATTTTTTCCTCATTTCTTATCGGCAAAACGGCCACCGAGGCGGTGGAGGTGTGGACTCGGCCGGACTTTTCCGTCGCCGGCACGCGCTGGACCCGGTGCACTCCGCTTTCTTGCTTTAATTTATCGTAGACTCCGACGCCCGATATTTCCAAAAACACTTCTTTGTATCCGCCCAGCTCGCTTCTTGATTCGTCAAGGATAACGGCGCTCCAGCCCTGCTTGGCGGCGAATCGGGAATACATATTGGCCAAATCGGCGGCGAAAAGCGCGGCCTCGTTTCCGCCCGCTCCGGCGCGAATTTCAAGGATAAGCGTTTTTATATTCAGAGTATTATTAGTTTGATTTTGTTGGTTTGCATTGTTCATAGATTTAAAAATCCGAAGCACGAAATCCGAAGCACGAAACAAATTAAAAATAATTAAACTCTAAATTTTAAACAAATTTAAATATTTTAATTTTGAATTTAGATATTGTTTCGAATTTCGATATTCGAATTTCGTGCTTACTCCTTCGCTGTTTTCGCCTTTGCGGTTTTTGGCGCGGCCTTAGCTTGTCTGGCTTTGAATTTCTCCACTCGGCCGGCGGTGTCTATGATTTTCTTGTTTCCGGTGAAAAACGGATGACAGGCGCTGCAAATTTCCACATGGGTGGATTCCGCGGTAGAGCCGGCTTTTATCTTGTTGCCGCAGGCGCAGGCGATAATCGCGTCGGAATAATATTGGGGGTGTATTTCTTTTTTCATAACATTATATATAACATAAAGGCGCTAATTCTGCAAATTATTTGCAAACAAACTGGTGTTCTGATGTTTATTATCTATTTTGCCTATCGTCCAAATAGATCATAAAAAAAATTTCAAAAATAAAAAACTTCTGGAAATCTTGATGACTTTCCAGAAGGTTCAATAATAAGACGAATAGGCGACGCCTCATTTTACTTTGACGGTTATTGACTTGCTCACATCACCGGCCTTAAAGGTAACCACCGAGTTGCCTTTTTTCTTGGCGGTAACGGTGAATTTAGCCTGACCGTTTTCATCAGTTACTTGAGAAGATGGTGTAACGGAGACACGCCTCTTGCCTGGGGCGTTGATTGTTGCCGTTACCTCTTTACCTTCCAAGCCTTCGCCGTCGCATGTTACCGTTACAGTCACTTTTTTGCTTCCTTTCCTTTTAAGCGACAACTTGTTTGGAGAGGCTGTTACAGCATCAGCTTTGCATATCACTATTGGCGTCGGCGTCGGAGTGGGTGTCGGCGTCGGAGTGGGTGTCGGCGTCGGCGTTGGTGTCGGCGTCGGCATCGGTGTCGGCGTTGGTGTCGGCGTTGGTTCAACGCCCTCAATTATAACCTCCACTTCGGCGACGGTTGATTCGCCTTCGCCTGTTAAGGAAACATATTTTATTGATATGTTACCTTTCGTTCCTAACCCGCAAATTTCTTCGCCAGGAGGAAGGAATGATTCGTAATCACTGTCTTTTTTAAGAAAAACAGTGGAATTATATCCCCCGTAGCCGTTTTCGTTCACCCTATCTCCATGTTGTCTTATCAAAAGTCCGCTTTTAACATTGTCGTTGTTAAGGTAGGGCTCAAGGCTTTTTTCGTACAACTCAATAGAAATATGCTTGTTGTCGCTTATTTCTATGATGCCGAGCTGTTTTTTTTCTGTCTCTGCTACTTCCCGCGGACATAATTCCACGGAGGTAAAACCAGAGGAAAAAATTATAACTCTTTCTTTCGGCAACTCACCAGCTTCGTATTGGTCAAATAACGAGAAAAAAGACCAGCTATTTCCCATGACGCTAAAAACGCTATTATATTCCTTAGCCTTATCTTCATCGTCATAACCACAGGAACCCTCTCTTGAAATATTTTTTCCTGCCTCGTGAAATCGGGAACGCACAGCGTGCCCAAGTTCGTGGCTTTTTACAAATGAGTCATCTGAAAAATAA
>Ga0155489_121_pt1 | contig 2420 bp, 3 predicted proteins | sample RifCSPhighO2_12_FD_107147 | JGI IMG/M metagenome (GOLD analysis project Ga0155489, IMG submission 107147) | Candidatus Nealsonbacteria bacterium RIFCSPHIGHO2_12_FULL_38_18
TTACATCTCCATCTTTCACTAAATATTCCTTTCCTTCTGTGCGAACCAAACCCTTTTCCCTCGCCCCTCCATAGCCGCCAGCATACAGCAGATCCTTCCAGTTTATCACTTCCGCTTTTATAAAATGGCTTTCAAAATCGCTGTGTATGACTCCTCCAGCTTGAGGCGCTTTCTGTCCATTTTTTATAGTCCAAGCCCTTGTCTCGTCCCGTCCTGTTGTGAAAAAAGTTATCAGCCCCAATATATCGTAGGCCTTTTTTATCAAAATATCTAATTCCGAATCAGGAACTAATCCTAAAGAAATCCTGTCTTCTCTTTTGAAATCAGCCGCTTCAAATTCAGATAAAACATCTATTATAAGAAAGGGCCAATTATTTTTTTGGAACTGGCCTATTATATTTTCCGGAGCTTCTTCGTCTTTGCCATTAAGTAAATACAATCGCGGCTTCATCGTCAACAACTGATATTGACGGATTGTTTTTATCTCGTCTTCGCTAAAATTTTGCTCAACTAAACTTTTCCCGGCCTCCAAGAATCCAGACATTCTCTTTAGAGCTCCCAACTCTTTTATGGCTTCTTTTTTTCCGGTTTTGGCGTCCCCTTCCAGGCCACTAATCCGCTTGCTAACTGTTTCCATATCTTTTAACATCAACTCTGTTTCTAAAATCTCTTTGTCCCTGATAATATCCAAGCTTATCTGGGTATTTATTATATTCTCGTTCGCAAAAGCGCGCAACACATAAACAATAGCGTCTGTTTCCCTTATGTTTGTTAAAAATTTGTTTCCCAGCCCCTCGCCCTTGCTGGCGCCCTTAACCAAACCGGCAATATCAAAAAATTCAATAGTAGCGTATATTTTTTTCGCCGACTTTTCCAATTCGGCAAGTTTATCAACCCTTTCGTCAGGCACAGCAACAACGCCCACATTAGGATCAATAGTGCAAAAAGGATAATTTTCTATACTTACTTTCTTTTTCGTTATTGTCTGAAAAAGCGTTGACTTGCCCACATTGGGCAGTCCCACTATCCCGATTGATAAACTCATACCAAAGTTGAAGCCGTTTTTTTAATTTTTGGAAAAATTTTTACCAATAGTTTGTTGCAATATATCTAAAGTCGCCTGCACTGATAGATTGCTTGTATTCTTTAGAATTAGTCTCTCTCCGTATGTCTTCAGCAATGGTGTCAAAAACTCGTCCCCCCAAGATGGCGAAAAAGTCAAAACTCCTTTGAAATCAACTTCAATTTTTTCACTTTTCTTAATATTTTTCAATAATGTCTGGCAAGCTAAAGCCGCCTCCTTCCCTGTCTGACGCGATAAAAGAGTTGTCCCAAATTTTTTTAGCTCTATAATCATAATTACAAATTACAAAAGTTAATATGTTATTAAAGCAAGACAGCCGCGGATATTTACCGGGCTTTTTTCCATATTGACATCCATGCCATTCCCTTTTAAGGTTAATTTTGCGTCTCCAGTTTGAAATATTAAATCTATTGGATATTTTAAAATAACATTCTTTACATATTTCAGCCCATTGCCGCGCGCCTCCGGTTTTCTGCCAGAAATTATTTTTGTAAAAGCTACCATCAAGGCCTGTTCGTGATTTTTAAGTTCTGGCAGGACTCTTTTTAAAGTTTCCAAAACTCCCAATCCCCTATCCGCCAAAATAATTTGTCTCTTATTTAAATCATATGCGAAAAATATTCCCGGAATATCCGGCCATTGGCCCAAATTATGATCGTATGAATTATTTCCTATTTCGCCGGTGATAGATGTTAATAAAGAAAACAACTTTTTTGCATTTTTGTGCTGGATCATTAAAGTTTCCATTTTTGTTACGCGGTCCTGAAAAACCGCGCTGTTTTGGCAATAAAATTGCTCAGGAAATTCTTTTTCAAAAGCAACCCATTCTTTGGCAAGTTTGAATAAATTACTCAAAAAATTTTCAATGTCTCCGATATCTTTTTTGAATATGACAAAATTACGGCCCATTTTCAGAGCTTTTATTTCGCCTTTCTTTATTTTGTTGAACACAGCCACCCTACTGATTCCCAATATCTCAGCTAATTCAGCCGTTGTGTAAAATTCTTTTAGTTCCATATTATTGTTAACTTGATTTATTTCAGATTAGCATATGTTAATAACCAATGTCAATAGTTAGCGCCAAAATCCGACTCCCGCTTGACTATTTTTAATAATAGGAATATAATATAACATAGTTCAAAGCCAAAAAACTACTACGAGGTTATCGTAGAGACAGCACCTTATTTAGAAAGGAGATTCTATGAATCCGCAACGGCAAGGCGAAATCGCTCTCAAGTTGGTCAAGTATCAACTGCAAGAGAGGGGTATTATATTCCCCTCGCAGTCCGAGATTAAAAAAGTCGCGCGGATGATCGCGATTTCCTATGGTGAATTG